>JACXTT010000426.1_pt1 | contig 70987 bp, 68 predicted proteins | sample 9270951 | NCBI WGS metagenome assembly JACXTT01 (sample SAMN15532306, study PRJNA645909) | rock metagenome | isolation source: weathered quartz diorite | place: Puerto Rico | collected 2017-06-21
TCCACACGGGCTTGCCGCGCCATTCGACCACTTTCATGGTGCCGGGTGCGACGTCGGCAATGTCGACTTCGACCGGGGCACCGGCTGCTTTGGCGCGTTCCGACGGCTGGAACGTACTGACCAGGGCGCCTGCTGTGGCCAAACCTACTACGCCGCCCGCTGCGCACGTGGCGACCATCAGTCCCCTGCGGCCTGGATCGACCTGTTTTTCGTTACTCATAACCAACCCCAAGTTTAGTCAAAACACGAAATTGCCAGAAGCCGTGCTGAACTTCTAGCAACCTTAAATTATAAGGTAAGCCGTTGGCGAATTAAACAAAAAGTTGCAAGCTGCTTATCATAAATGCCCGGCACGCGTGCTGCATTGCAGCGTAACTGCGCCGCCATCGGCCATTTTTTGACCCGTGCGGAACCAGTTGCGACGTGTCCTTTCTAACAAGTTCGGGGTATCATGATGTCTCACTTTTAACAATTGTTTCCGGAGGCCGTATGAGCATGATGGGCGAATTCAAGCAGTTTGCAATGAAGGGCAATGTCATCGATCTGGCGGTCGGCGTGATCATCGGCGCGGCATTCAGCAAGATCGTCGATTCGCTGGTACAGGACATCATCATGCCGCCGATCGGCAAGATTTTCGGCGGCCTGGATTTCGCCAATTATTATGTGCCGCTGAACGGCCAAGCCTACGGACTGGCCCTGGCCGAGGCCAAAAAAGGCGGCGCGGTGCTGGCCTACGGTAATTTTCTGACCGTCGCCCTGAATTTTCTTATCCTCGCCTTTATCATTTTCCAGATGGTGCGCATGATTAACCGCCTGCAAAAGCCAGCGCCAGTGGTGGTCGAAGTGGTCACGCCGGAAGACGTGATGTTGCTGCGCGAAATCCGCGATTCGCTGCGCCGGCCATAGGAATCGTCATCCAATGAAACGACTCTGGCTGCTGTTCGCCCAGGCCATCACCGTCTTGCTGGCCCTGTACGTGGTGGTGCACGCATTGCGGCCGGAGTGGTTGAACCGTTCGACGCCGAGATTGGAGGGCGTCAGCCCGACCAGCGCGGTGCCGGTGCTGCAATCGCCCGTGACGGCGGCTTCCGGCAGCTACCGCGAGGCCGCCGGGCGCGCCATGCCGGCGGTGGTCAACATCCTCACCAGCAAGGCGTTGCCGCAAAACCACCCCTTGATGCGCGATCCCTTCTTTCGCCGCTTCTTCGGCGACCGCGGTGACCGTCCTCCGCGCACGGAGCAGCAGGCCAGCCTGGGCTCGGGCGTCATCGTCAGCCCGGACGGCTATATTCTCACCAACAACCACGTGGTCGAAGCGGCCGATGAAATCGAAGTGGTGCTGGCGGACGGGCGCAAATCCGCCGCCAAGGTGGTCGGCACCGATCCTGAGACCGACCTCGCCGTCATCCGCATCGCCGAGCGCAGCTTGCCGGTGATGGTGCTGGGCAGCTCCGAGCAGGCGCGGGTGGGCGACGTCGTGCTGGCCATCGGCAACCCGTTCGGCGTCGGCCAGACCGTCACCATGGGCATCGTCTCCGCCGTCGGTCGCAACAATCTGCACATCAACCAGTTCGAAAATTTTATCCAGACCGATGCCGCCATCAATTTCGGCAATTCGGGCGGCGCCCTGATCGACACCTCCGGCAATCTGATCGGCATCAATTCGGCGATTTATTCGCAAAGCGGCGGCTCGGTCGGCATCGGGTTCGCGATTCCCGTCAGCACCGCCAAGACGGTGATGGACGCCATCATCAAGAATGGCCAGGTGGTGCGCGGCTGGATCGGCATCGAGACCCAGGACATCACGCCGGAGCTGGCGGAAGGCTTCGGCCTGGCCCGCAAGAGCGGCGCCATCATCGCCGGCGTGGTGCGCGGCGGCCCGGCCGACCGCGCCGGCATCAAGCCCGGCGATATTTTGTCGAACGTGCAAGGCAAGCCGGTGGGCGACACCAACCAGATGTTGACCCTGATTTCGTCCTTGCCTCCGGGACAAAAGGCCCAATTTACGGTGATCCGCAAGAACCAGCAATCGACGCTCGATGTGACGGTGGGAAAACGCCCGCGGCCCAAACCCAGCGCCGACGACGAGTAATCGAACCAAATTAGATAGAGATCTATGCATCTGCGTGACCTGACCCAGTACCTCACCGAACTCAAAGACAATAACAACCGTCCCTGGTTCATCATGAACAAGCCCCGCTACGACATCTTGCGGGAAGAGTTTTTGGCGGTCGTCACCGAACTGATCGCCGAGCTGGGCAAATTCGACAAGCAAGTGATCGCCTGCAATCCGAAAAAGGCGATGTTCCGGATCAACCGCGATATTCGCTTTTCCAACGACAAGCGCCCGTATAAAACCCGCTTTTCGGCCGGCATCACGCCGAACGACTTGCGCCGCCCCAGCGCCGGCGGCGGCCCCACCTATTATTTTCACATCGAGGGCGACGGCTCCCTCGGCATCGGCGCCGGCGAATATCTGCCGCCGCCGAGCCGGCTAAAAGCCATCCGTCAGCACGTGGTCAACGATGCGACAGGTTTTGGCAAATTGATGAAAAATAAAGCCCTGCGCCAGACCTACGACGGCTTCGATCTGGATCACACCTTGCAGCGTCCGCCCAAGGGATTCGATCCGGAGCACGTCCACATCGAGCATCTGAAAATGAAGGGTTTTTTCGTGTGGACCGAGGTCAAGCTGGCGCTCAACGACCCGGATAAATTGGTGCCGCAACTGGCGGCAGCCTTCAAGGATGCGTTCGCGCTGGTGAGCTGGCTGCGCAACGTGCCCGAGCTTGCCGAGGATGACGGGGCGGAGTGATTTAATTCGACAATTACAGGGACATCATGGCATTACCGCACGCAGCATCCGGCGACAAGATCGCCTTATCCAGGGGCGACGACGACATCGCCTTTTTTACCTCGGTGGCGCTGGCCAAGACGCCGCACATGGAGTTGATCCGGCTGGTATTGCCGCGCGAACGGCCGATGCCGCTGCACAAGGTCGACGGCGAAGTCACCATCCAGTGCCTGGAGGGAGAAATCGAAGTCGACGCCCATGACCGGCTGACCAGTCTGAAACCTGGAGAGATGCTGTACCTGGCGGGCGGCGTGCCGCACGGCGTGCGCGCGGTGGAAGATGCGGTGGCGCTGATGACGATCCTGATCGGGCGCGGCAACTAGGATTCGCCACGCGCCTCGCGCGCCAGCAATTTCACCACCATGGCGCGCGCATCGTCGCCATCGAACAGCACGCCGGCCACCGCATTGGTGATCGGCATATCCACCTCCATCTTGGCTGCCAGATCGCGCACCGCGCGTGCGCACGGCACGCCTTCGGCGACGTGGCCCAATTCCGCCACCACTTGGTCGAGCTTCTTGCCGCTGGCCAGCTCCAGCCCCACCCGGCGGTTGCGCGACAAATCGCCGGTGCACGTCAAAATCAAGTCTCCCATGCCCGTCAGCCCCATGAAGGTGCCGGGCTGGCCGCCCAGTGCCGTGCCCAGCCGGGTGATTTCGGCCAGTCCCCGGGTGATCAGGGCGGCGCGCGCGTTCAAGCCCAGGCCGAGGCCGTCGGCGACGCCGGTGGCGATCGCCAGCACGTTCTTGACGGCGCCGCCCACTTCGACGCCCACCAGGTCGTCGCAGGAATACACCCGCATATTGCCGCCGTGGACGAGAGACACCACGCGGCGCCGCAGTTCCGCCGAGCCCGATGCCGCCGTCAATGCGCACGGCAAGCCTTTCGCCACTTCCTGGGCGAAGGAGGGGCCGGACAGGGCGGCGCCGGGCACGCTGTCGCCCAGCACCTCGGCCACCACCTGGTGCGGCAGCAGGCCGGTTTCGTATTCGAACCCTTTGCAGAGCCAGACGATATTCGGGATCGCCCGGCTTTTCAATTGGCCGAGCAGGGGGCGCAGGCCGGCCACCGGGCAGGCGGCGATCAGCAGGGCATCCTCGCCCCGCAAATGCGCCAGCGCCACGTCGAAATCGCCCGTCACGTTCAGATCCGCAGGAAAGGCAAACCCGGGCAGGTAGGCGCGGTTTTCACGCATGGACGCCATGTCGTCCATGGCGGCGCCATCGCGCCCCCACAACAGCACCCGGTGGCGCGCCGCCAGCGAGATGGCGACGGCGCTGCCCCAGGCGCCCGCGCCCAATACGGTGATATTCGCCATCAGATTCCCCACACGTCGGTCGCTTTGATGTACCCGGCAACGCCGTCCTTGTGCCGAACTTTCAGCCACAGCGAAGAGGCTGGCGCCGCATCGCTCAGCTCCAGCAGCACGCCGCGGTCGGCCGTCATGACGACAGCCGCGTTGTCGTCGGCGCCCGCGCGCACCTTGGCGTTGGCGCTCTTGATGACCAGCATGCGGCGCGGGCTGAGCGCTTTCGCTTCGGCCCAGGCCAGATCGCCGTTCATGTCGCGCAGCTTGACCCAGTCGCCGTAGCTGAGCACGACTTCGACCGGCATGCCGCGCGGCGCCACATACAGTTTGCCGCCCTTGGCGGACGGCGCATCGTACAAGATGGCCGGCGCCGCGCCTATGCTTTTGAAGTCGACGGCGCCGGCGACCGGCGCCGCGGCGATCAGGGCAAGGCCGGCGGTAAGTACAACAGCGGAACGCAAACGTGTCATCGACGGATCCTGGAGCAAAAAGACAAACGGGACAGGCTGTTGGCCTGTCCCGCTCCGATCAAGGCAAACGCCGTGAAATTAGTTCAGCGTCGGGGCTGCCGGCGCTGCTGCCTGCTCGGCCATGGCGGCGCGGCGCTGCTGGTAGAACACCTCGAAGTTGATTTCAGCCAGGTGCACAGGCGGGAAGCCGGCACGGGTGATGATATCGGCGATGTTACCGCGCAGGTAAGGATAAACGATGTTCGGGCAACCGATGCCCAGCAGCGGGTCGAGCTGGTCTTCAGGGATGTTGCGTGCTTCGAAGATACCGGCTTGCTTGCCTTCGACCAGGAATGCGACTTTTTCGCCGACTTTGGCGGTGACGGTGATCGTCACGGTCGACTCGTAGATGCCGTCGGCGATGGCTTCGGCGCCCACGTCGAGCGACACTTCGATGGTCGGCGCTTCTTGCTCGAGGAAAACGCCAGGGGAATTCGGCTGTTCCAGCGACATGTCTTTCAGGTAGACGCGTTGGATTTGGAATACGGGTTGCAGATTTTCGTCAGACATGGAACGCTTTCGTTGAGAGAAAAGGGGGAGGGCAGGTCGCCTTCCCGTAGTTGCGTTGAACTATTGCGTTGAGCTAAGCAGCGCGCAAATGCGACGGCAATTGTATCAAAACAAAGTTCCGAACAATAGCGGCAAAGCCGCCATCATTTTTCCGCCTCAAACCCCATTTAACAAGGGATCCAGCCGGCCGGCCTGATCGAGCGCATACAAATCGTCGAAACCGCCGACATGGGTGTCGCCCACATAGATTTGCGGTACCGTGCGGCGGCCGGTCTTTTGCATCATGATGGTGCGCTGTTCCGGATCCAGGTCGACGCGGATGCGTTCGATGTTGCTGACGCCTTTGGCTTCCAATAAACGCTCGGCGCGCACGCAATACGGGCAGCTGGCGGTGTGGTAGAGAACTACATGGGCTTGGTTCGACATGATTGATTCCTTAAATTATTTAGCGATCGGCAAACCCGCGGTCTGCCAGGCTGCCAGGCCGCCATCGAGGCGGACCACGTCGGCAAAGCCGGCGGCATTGAGTTGCCTTACCGCCTTGTCGGCGCGCGCGCCGGTTTGGCAGACGACGATGATGGAGCGGTTTTTCGATTTCTCCAGTTCGCCGATTCTTGTGCCCAAGTCTGCCAGCGGAATGTTTTTCGCGTCGCGCAAATGCCCTGCGGCAAATTCTTCGGCGCTGCGCACGTCCACCACGGTGGTCTTGCCGCGGTTCATCAACTGGGTCGCTTCCAGCGGAGAAGCCCGCTTGCCGCCCCGTCCCAGCCCCGCAAACAGCAAATAACCGCCCGACACCAGTACGATCACAACGGTAAAAATATGGTCAAGAATAAATTTCACAAGGTATCCAGTGGGTTAACTTAATCCGCGCATTATAAAATAGAAGGAGAAAGCGAAACGAGCCACGCTGTTTTCTGGCCGGCGCGCCCCGATCCCACTAGCCTTAGATTGAAAAAACCATGTACAAAATTGTATTCATGCGCCACGGCGAATCGACCTGGAACCTGGAAAACCGTTTTACGGGCTGGACCGACGTCGACCTGACGGCCAAGGGCGTGCAAGAAGCGAAAAACGCCGGCAAGGTGTTGAAAGACGCCGGTTTCACTTTCGATCTCGCCTACACCTCGGTGCTGACGCGCGCCATCCGCACCTTGTGGCTGACGATGGATGAAATGGACATGATGTGGCTGCCCGTGGTCAACGACTGGCGCCTCAACGAGCGTCATTACGGCGCCCTGCAGGGTCTCGACAAGGGCGAGACGGCGGCCAAGTATGGCGATGCGCAAGTGCTGGTCTGGCGCCGCAGCTACGACACCCCGCCGCCGCCGCTGGAGGCCAGCGACGAGCGCACCTCGTTCGCCGATCCCCGTTACGCGCGCCTGGACAAGGCGTCGATTCCCCTCACCGAATGTTTGAAGGACACCGTGGCGCGCGTGATGCCGGCCTGGGGCGAAGAGATCGCCCCGGCGATCCGCGCCGGCCGCCAGATCCTGATCTCCGCCCACGGCAACAGTCTGCGCGCCCTGATCAAGATGCTGGACGGTATCAGCGATGAAGACATCGTCGGCCTGAACATTCCCAACGGCCAGCCGCTGGTCTACGAGCTGGACGCCGATCTGAAACCGATCCGCCATTACTACCTTGGCGACGCGGCGGCGATCGCCGCGGCCACCGCCGCCGTGGCCAATCAGGGTAAGGCCAAATAATTTTGTCGATTCATCTGAAGCGTTTTAGACAGGCGGCGCTGCTGTTGGCGCTGCTGACGGCGGCAGGCCTTGTCGCCGCCGCGCCCGCCAAGCCTACCGAGCGCAGCAAGCAAAAGGCTGCGGCCGAAGCCAGCCGCGCCGGCATCCAGCAAAAGCTGCAATCGCTCAAGAAAGACATCAGCAAGACGGAAAGCGACAAGGAAAGCGCGGCCGACACCCTGGCCGCTTCCGAAGAAGCCATTTCCGACGCCAACCGCGCCCTGCGCGACCTGGCCGGCGAGCAGGACGACACCAACCGCAAGATCGCCGAACTGGCCGCCGGCAGCGCAAAGCTGGCGGCCACCATCGAAGCGCAAAAAAAGCAGCTTTCCAGGTTGCTGCGCCAGCACTACGTGGCCGGCAACGAAGACCGCATCAGGCTGCTGTTGTCGGGAGACAACCCGAACCGCATCAACCGCGATCTGCAGTTGATGGCCTATCTGTCGCAGGCACAAGCGAAGCTACTCGACTCGCTGCGCAGCAACCTGGCCGCCGTCGAAGCCAACAAGGACGAAGCGCAAAACGCCAGGGACGAACTGGTCGAGATCGCCGAAGAGCAGCAGCAAAAGAAAGTGCAGCTCGAGAAAGAAAAGGGCAAGCGGGCGGAACTGCTGCGCTCGCTGTCGAGCCAGCTGACGGCGCAACGCAAGGAAGCGGGCAACCTGCAAAAGGATGAACAGCGCATGAGCGCGCTGGTCGACAATCTGTCCAAACTCATCAAGCAGCAAGCCGAAGCGGCCGCCGCCGAGCAGCGCCGCCTGGCAGCGGTGGCCGCGGCGAAAGCCAAGGCCGCCGAAGAAGCACGCTTGCTGGCCGAAGCGCGCCGCAAGGCCGAGAAAGAACGGCTGGCGAAGGAAGCGGCCAAGCCCAGGCCGCCCGGCAAAGCTGCCGACAAGCCGGTCTTCAAACCCGATCCAATCGACAACGACGAGCCGCCGAAGCTGGCGCAAAAGCCGGAACCGAAGCCAGAACCGGCGGTCAAAGCAGCAGACGTGGCGCTGGCGCCCGCCGCACCGGACGGCGCTTTCGCCAGTCTCAAGGGCCAGATGCGCTCTCCCGTATCCGGCAAGCTGGCCGCCCGTTTCGGTGCCAAGCGGGGAGAGGCGACCTGGAAGGGCGTGTTCATCCAGGCGGCCGAAGGCGCCGACGTGCACGCCGTGGCTGGCGGACGGGTGGTTTGGGCCAACTGGATGCGCGGTTTCGGCAACCTGATCATCGTCGACCACGGCGGCCAGTACCTGTCGATCTACGGCAACAACCAGAGCCTGCTCAAGCAAGCCGGGCAAGTCGTCAAGGCGGGCGACACCATCGCCAGCGCGGGCAACACCGGCGGTCGTGAAGAATCGGGTCTATACTTTGAACTCAGGCACCTGGGTCAGGCATTCGATCCGGCCAGCTGGATCAAATTTTAAGATTATCGCGAAGGCAAGGCATGACCAATTTACCACCCTGCGCCGGGCACAGTAAAACGCGCGAACGCACGCGCACCGCCGGCCTGATCTGCATTGGCGTCATCGCCGGCGTCGCCCTGTCCTTCCAGTTTCCCGCCGTCGCCCAGAAAGCGGCCGGCTCGCCCTTGCCGCTCGACGAGTTGCGCCAGCTGGCCGACGTCTACGGCCTGATCAAATCCGACTACGTCCAACCCTTCACCGACAAAAAGCTGTTGTCCGAAGCCATCGGCGGCATGGTCGCTTCGCTCGACCCCCATTCCGTCTACCTCGACAAAAAAGCATTTAAAGAAATGCGGGAGAGCATGCAGGGGCGCTTCGTCGGCCTCGGCATCGAGGTGTCGACCGAAGATGGCTACGTGAAAATCGTTTCTCCGATCGAAGATTCGCCGGCCTGGCGCGCCGGCATCAAGCCGGGCGATTTGATCACACGCATCGACGGCAGCGCCATCAAGGGGCTGACCCTTGACGAAGCCATCAAGAAAATGCGCGGCGCCCCCGGCAGCCGGGTGCTGCTGACGATTGCCCGCAAGGGAGAAGACAAGGCGCTGACGGTGCCCCTGATCCGTGAAGAAATCCAGGTCAAAAGCGTCAAGGCGAAAATCATCGAGCCGGGCTATGCCTGGCTGCGCATCAGCCAGTTCCAGGAGCAAACGCTGGAAGAACTGGCGGCAAAAGCCAACGCCCTGTATGCGCAAGACCCGAAAATCAAGGGCTTGATCCTCGATCTGCGCAACGATCCGGGCGGCTTGCTGCCGGGCGCCATCGGCGTGTCGGCGGCGTTCTTGCCGAAAGAGCAGGAGATCGTCTCGACCAAGGGCCAGTTGCCCGATTCGAACCAAAGTTTTTATGGCCGCCGCGAATTTTACGTGGGCCGCAACGGCCCCGATCCGCTGGCGAAATTGCCGGCCGGCCTGAAAACCGTGCCGATGGTGGTGCTGGTCAACACCGGCTCGGCCTCCGCCTCGGAAATCGTCGCCGGCGCCCTGCAGGACTACAAGCGCGCCATCATCATGGGCACGCAAACCTTCGGCAAGGGTTCCGTGCAAACCTTGCGGCAACTGACACCCGACACCGCCGTCAAGCTGACCACGGCCCGTTATTACACGCCGAAAGGCCGCTCCATCCAGGCGCGCGGCATCATGCCCGACATGATGGTCGACGAAACCGCCGACGACGACGGTTTTAACGCCTTGCGCGAACACGAAGCCGACCTGGAACGCCACCTCGGCAACGAGGGCGACAAGGCCGGCGCCGAAACCAAGGCCAAGGTCGACCTGATCGAACTGGAAAAGCGCGCCGCCGCCCTGAAAAACCGCAAGCCCGTCGAATTCGGCGGCAAGGACGATTTTCAGCTGGCGCAAGCCTTGAACCATTTCAAAGGTCTGCCCGTCAAACTGGCGCCGACGCCCGCCATCGAAGTGGTCGACGCGCAAAAGCTGCTGCCGACGCCTGTTTCCACCTTCGAGAGCAAGCAGGGCGAGGAAGCCGCCAAGCCGGCCGAAATCAAGGGCAAACCGGTCAAATAAGGCGACCGGCCTGTGAACGACCTGTGAACGACCATCAGCTGCTGCGCTACTCGCGCCACATTCTGCTCGACGAGATCGGCATCGAGGGCCAGCAGCGCCTGCTGGCTGCGCGGGTGCTGGTGATCGGCGCCGGCGGCCTGGGTTCGCCCGCCGCCCTGTATCTCGCCGCCAGCGGGGTCGGCACCCTGGTGCTGGTCGATGATGACGAAGTCGATCTGACCAATCTGCAGCGCCAGATCATCCACACCACGGAGCGGATCGGCCAGCCCAAGGTCGAGTCCGCGAAAGCCGCGCTGACGCAGATCAATCCTGAAATCGACATCATCGCCGTGCGCGAGCGCCTGGCCGGCGAGCGCCTGGCCGAACTGGTGGCGAGCGCTACCGTCGTGCTCGATTGCAGCGACAACTTTAAAACCCGCCACGCCGTCAATGCAGCCTGCGTGGCGGCAGGCGTGCCGCTGGTGGCGGGCGCCGCGATCCGTTTCGACGGCCAGATCTCCGTGTTCGATCCGCGAAATGCAAGCTCGCCGTGCTACGCTTGCCTGTTTCCTCCCGGCGCCGGCTTCGAGGATGTGGCGTGCAGCAGCATGGGCGTGTTCGCCCCGCTGGTGGGGGTGATCGGCGCCATGCAGGCGGCCGAAGCCTTGAAACTGGTGATCGGCATCGGCGCATCGCTGGCGGGGCGGTTGCTGATGCTCGATGGTAAATACATGGAGTGGACCAGCATTGCCGTCGCCCGCGATGCCGCCTGCCCGGTTTGCTCACACCGTCACGATAGCGCTCTGCCATCGTAAAAGTCGCGCCCGGCGGCTTACAATGACTTACGCGTGTAAATCCATTCGTAAAACAGGCGTCGCCGCTGAAACCCCCTTATACTGCTTTCCTTTCGGATCTGACGACAGACATCATGCACATTGTTTTCCGTAACAAGTCTCCTGCATCTACGCTGCGCCGCGCGCGCGGTTTCACCCTGGTCGAAATCATGGTCGTGGTGGTCATCATCGGTATTCTGGGCGCCCTGGTGGTGCCGAAGCTGATGGGCCGCACCGGCGAATCGCGCGTCACTGCCGCCAAGGTCGACATTTCCACCCTGATGCAGGCGCTGAAACTCTACAAGCTCGACAACCAGCGCTATCCGACCACCGAACAGGGCCTGGTTTCGCTGGTGACCAAGCCGACCGCCGGTCCCGCCGCCAACGGCTGGAAAGCGGGCGGCTATATCGACAAGCTGCCGAAAGACCCGTGGGGCAATGCCTATCAATACATGTCGCCGGGCGTGCATGGCGAAGTCGACCTGTTTTCGCTGGGCGCCGACGGCCAGCCGGGCGGTGTCGGTGAAGATGCCGACATCGGTTCGTGGGATAACTGAACCGCTGCACTGAGCCGGCGAGGCCCCCGTGCCTGTCACAACCATTCGCATGCGCGCGAACCGCGGCTTCACGTTGGTGGAGCTGATGGTCGTGCTGGTCATCATCGGCATCACGCTGGGGATGGTCTCGCTCAATGCGATACCCAGTCCCCAGCAGCACTTGCAAAGCGAGGCCAGCCGTCTCGCCTTGCTGCTGCAGCTGGCGCGCGATGAGGCCATCGTCCGCAACCGGCTGGTCGCCTTCGAGGCCGACGACATGCAATACCGTTTTATTGTCCGCAACGAGACCCGCTGGGATCCCATTCTCGACGACGATCTGTTGCGCCAGCGCGAGTTCAAGGACGGCCCCCTGACTTTGCTGATGGACCCCAACACCACCTTGCCGGGTGCGCCCCTGCGCATCACCTTCGGCCGCGAGCCGGTCGACAAGCCGTTTGTTCTGACCCTGTCGGCGGGCGATGCCCACGTCGCCATCCGCGCCGACGGCGTCGGCCACTTCGTGGTGGAGTGAGCATGCACAAGCGAACCTCCCGTCAACGCGGCTTCACCCTGCTGGAAGTGCTGGTCGCGCTGGTCATCGTCGGCACCGCCCTGGGCGCGTCGCTACGCGCTGTCGGCAGCCTGGCCGCCAACAGCGCGGGCCTGCGCAGCGCGATGATGGCCACCTGGTCGGCGGAAAACCGCCTGGTGCAGGTGCGCCTGCAGCACGTGTTCCCCGCGGTCGGCAAGCAGCGCTACGACTGCCCGCAAGGCGATTTGCAACTGGTGTGCGACGAAGAGGTGCTGGTCAGCCCGAATCCCCTGTTGCGGCGCGTGGAAGTGAGCGTGTACGACCTGAAAAACCCCGAGCGCCGCATCGTCAAGCTGGTGCAGCTGGTGGGGCCGCCATGAACATTGTCGATAAGCGCCGCGGTTTCACCCTGGTCGAGCTGCTGGTGGCGATCAGCATTCTCGCCATCGTCGCCGTGCTCGGCTGGCGCGGCCTGGACGGCATCGTGCGCGCGCGCGTGTCGCTGACCCAGCAGATGGAAGTCACGCGCGGCATGCAGCTGGCTTTTGCCCAGATGCAGAGCGACTGCGAACATATTCCCATCGACGGCGCCCTGCTGGGCACGCGCCCCTATCTGCTGTTCGACCAGGACCGCCTGACCCTGGTGCGCCTGGTGATGGTGGAAAACGAGCCGACCCGCCTGCAGGTGGTGGCTTATCGGGTGCGCGAAGGTGTGCTGCTGCGCCGCGAATCGACCGCCACCCGCAACATGACGGAGCTCGACGTGATGTGGAAATCGGCCACCAGCGACGCCGACACCACCGCGCCGGTCGCCCTGCAGGCGGGCGTGACCGGCATCGGCGTGCAGAACTGGGTGAACGGTAACTGGCAGGCGATCCAGGCGCCGCTGGTCGGCGGCATTCCTACCACGCCCGGCGCCGCCTTCGGCTTGCAGGTGGTGCTGCAAACCAAGGATGTGCAAGCGCCGATGCTCAAGACCTTTTTGCTAGGAGGCGCATGATGCGCCATCGCCGCCTCCGCCAACAAGCCGGCGTCGCCGTCATCACGGCGCTGCTGCTGACCACCCTGGCGGTGACCATCGTCGCCAGCCTGTTCTGGCAGCAGCAGGTGCAGGTGCGCTCGATGGAGAACCAGCGGCTGCACCTGCAAACCAAGTGGATCTTGCGGGGTGCGCTGGAGCTGTCCGGGCTGATTCTCAAAAGCCGCACGGGGCAGGCCGCCCAGTACACTTCGCTCGACCAGGTGTGGACGACGCCGCTGGCGGAAACCCGGCTGGACCAGTACATCGAGCGCGAGCGGGTGGAAAACGAGGTGTTCAACGCCACCTTGTCCGGCAACCTGAGCGACGCCACCGCGCGCTACAACCTGAATCTGCTGGCGCAGGCGGGCACCGGCTTGCCGGACACGCACCAGGTGGACATTTTCAAGAGATTGCTGAGCAACCTGCAACTCGACCCCGGCCTGGCGCCGAAAATCGCCCTGATGGTGGCCAGCGCCAACCCACCGCTCCCCACCGGGCAGCCAGGCGTCGCGGCGCCGCGCGCTGCAAGCAACGTGCCGATGGGTCTGGTGCAAGTGGACGATCTGCTGGCCGTGCCCGGCGTGACAAAGGAGGCGGTCGACCGCTTGCGCGAGTTCGTCATCGTCTTGCCCAACCGGGCCGCGGTGAACGTCAACACGGCGCCGGCGGAAGTGCTCAGCGCCGTGCTGGAAAATTGCTCGATGAGCCAGGCCGCCGCGATCGTCGAAAAGAACAAGCGCATCCCGTCCATCGATGTGGCCAATTTCAGGACCAACAACCCCGGCGTCAAGGAAATGCCCGATGCGGCGCTCGACACCAAGAGCAATTATTTTCTGGCCCACAGCCGCATCCGCCTCGACCGCGCCGCGCTCGATGCCGAATCGCTGATCGAATCGATTGTCGGCAACCAGACCACGGTACTATGGACAAGACAAAACTAAGCCGAGACTAGAAAGCGAGAACGATTGAGTACTCTATATATCCGCCTGCCGGCACGTGCCGACGGCGATGCCGCTTTGGTGCGCTACGCCATGGTGGCTGACAGCGGCCTGATCGGCCAACAAGGAGAAGGGGCTTTGCGCGGCTTGGGCGACCTGGTCAATGCCGTGCGCCGCGTGGTGCTGCTGCTGGCCGCCGCCGATGTCACCATGCTGCACGTCAAGGCGCCACCTTTGTCGGGCGCGCGTCTCAAAGCGGCCTTGCCGGGGCTGGTCGAAGAGCAGGTGCTGGGCGATCCGGCCGATTGCGTGCTGACCGCCGCGCCGGTGGTGTCCGCCGACGGCGTGCGCAGCGTCGCCGTGGTCCAGCGTTCCTTGCTCGAACCCCTGGTGCGCACCATGCTGGCGCTGGGTGCGCGCGCCGTCACCGCCATCCCCGCACAGCTGTGTCTGCCGATTTCTCCCGGCCAGGTCAGCGGCGTGATCGGCGCCCACGAACTGGTCTTGCGCGACGGCTTGTACCACGGCATGGGCCTGGCGCTCGACGCCAGCCCGGAATCGGCCCTGCAAACGGCCCGTGCGCTGGCTGGCGATGCGGCGCTCACCTTGTACGTCCCGGGCGCGGATCTGCCCCTGTACCAGGCTCTGGCGCAGGAGGCCGATCCGCCGATGGTGCTGGAGGCCGATGCCTGGGCACACTGGATCGCCGGCGCCAAGACCACCGCCCTCGACATGGTGCCGTCGCTCGGCTCGGCCGGCGCGCGCGCCACCGACTGGGGGCGCTGGAAATGGCCGCTGGCGCTGGCGGCGCTGGCCGTCGTCGTCAACCTGGTCGGTCTCAATGTCGAATGGATGCGCATGAAGCGCGAAGCGGACGCCATCCGCCAGTCGATGCTGCAAACGTTCAAGGCGGCCTATCCGAAAGACACGGTGATCCAGGATCCGATGGCGCAGATGCGCGCCAACAATGCGCGCGCCAGGGCGGCCATCGGCCAGGTCGGGCCCACCGAATTCACCTGGCTGGCGGCGGCCTTCGGCGAAGCCGCGCGCTCTCTGCCGCGGCCGCTCGCCATCAACAGCCTGGAGTTCAAGGAACAGGCGCTCACCGTCAAGGTCAAACCGGAAAGCAGCGACCCGGGCGTGCTGGCGCAGCTGAAAAGCAGTTTGGCCACGAGAAATCTGAGCCTGACCGAAACCGCGCCGGCCACCTGGCAAATCAAATCGACTGCGGGAGCCAAGCCATGAGCAAAGCGATGAGTGCAAGCAGCAGTTTCGGCAACCTGAAATCGCAACTGGCGGTGGGCTGGCTGGCGCGCACCGAACAGGAGCGCAAATTTCTTACCATCGGTGGCGGCGTGGTGCTGGGCGCACTGGTTTACTTGCTGTTCATCAGTCCCGCCGTCACCGGCCGCGCGCAATTGCAAAAAGCCTTGCCGCAATTGCGCCAGGACGCGGCGCAGCTGCGCACCATGGCGCTGGAAGCGGGAGACCTGGCGCGCCAGCCGCCGGCCCAAGGCACGCCGATGGCCCGTGAAACGCTGGCCGCCAGCCTGACGGCGATGGGCATGAATCCGCAGAGCCTGACCTTGACGGGAGAATTCGCCAAGGTGAGCCTGACGGGCGTGCCCTTCTCCAGCCTGGTGGCCTGGTTCGACACCCAGCGCCGCGAAGGACGTATCAATGTGCAGGACGCAACGATCAGTGCGGCAGGCGAGGGCGGCAAGGTCGATGCGACCTTCACCTTGCGCCAGGAACCGGGCGCCCGGTGAAGCGCGCTGTGCTATGGTGTGCGGCCGCCGTTCTCGCTGTCCTGATCACCATCCTGCTGTTCTTTCCGGCCAGCTGGCTGGCGCCGATGGTGGAGCAGCAGACCGGTGGACGTTTGACTCTGGGAGATGCCCAAGGTACGCTGTGGCGCGGTTCGGCCTTTGTCGGCGGCGCACCGGGTGAAGGCGGGGCGGTGACGCCCCTGTTGCCGGGACGTTTCAGCTGGAGCTTGTCGCCGCTGGTGCTGTTCGGCCACGTGTCGGCGGATATCAACAATCCGCAGGCGCTGTCGCAGAGCGTGCACGTCGAAGGCAGCTGGTCGCAGTGGCGGGTCAGCCAGGGAGAATTGCTGTTGCCGGCGGCCGGTTTGGCCGGTTTGGGCGCGCCTTTGAACACGCTGGCGCCGAGCGGCACCTTGCGCTTGTCGTGGACCGCGCTGGAGCTGGTGCGCCAGCCAGGCTCGGTGACCGTCAACGGCCGCACGGTGCTGTCGATGAGCGACATGGGCTCGCGCATGTCGCCCGTCAAACCGCTCGGCAGCTACGAGTTGATGATGGATTGGCAGGGCGCGCAGGCGCAGCTGGTGCTCAAGACGGTGCGCGGCGCCTTGCTGCTGTCGGGCAGCGGCGCGCTCGACAATGGAAGGCTGCGGTTTGCCGGCCAGGCGCAAGCGGCAGAGGGATATGAAGAGACGCTGGGCAACATGCTCAATTTGCTGGGCCAGCGCCGTTTGGTAGGCGGCAAGAACATTATCGCGTTAGAGTTCAAATGAAGACAAAATTCGCAGCACACTCCATGACCACGTCCTTATTCACCCCTGCGGCGCATTTGCATCTTCGCCGCCTGGCCGCCGGCGTCATCCTGGCCTGCGCCGTCGTATCCGTGCCGGTAGCGGCCCAGGACAACGGCGCCGCCCTCAACTTCGTCAACGCCGACATGGAGTCCGTCATCAAGGCGGTCGGCCACTACACCGGCATGACCTTCATCATCGACCCGCGCGTCAAGGGGACCTTGACCCTGGTGTCCGAGCGACAATTAACGAAATCGCAGGCGTTCGCGCTGCTCACTTCCCAGCTGCGCCTGCAAGGCTTTGCCGTCGTCACCGGCGACGGTTTTGCGAAAGTCGTGCCGGAAGCGGAAGCGAAGCTGCAGAGCTCGCCTACCCGGGTTGGCGTCGGCGCGCGGCCGATCGGCGGCGACCAGATCGCCACCCAGATTTTTCGCTTGAGCTACGAGTCGGCTGCCAATCTCACCGCCGTGCTGCGCCCGCTGATTTCTCCGAACAATTCGATCATGGCCAACCCGGGCAACAACAGCCTGGTGATCACGGACTATGCCGACAACCTGAATCGCCTTTCGAAAATCATCGCCGCGCTGGACGCACCGGTGGCTGCCGATCTGGACGTGGTGCCGGTGCGTTACGCCGTCGCCAGCGATGTCGCCGCCATGGTCAGCCGCCTGATGGAGCCGGCGCCCGGCGGCGATTCCGGCCGCGTGTCGGTGCTGGCCGATCCGCGCACCAACTCGGTGGTGGTGCGCGCGCCATCGGCCGCGCGCGCCAACCTCGCCAAGTCGCTGATCATGAAACTCGATCAGCCCACCGCCGAAGCAGGCAACGTCCACGTGGTGTACCTGAAAAACGCCGACGCCACCAAGCTGGCGCAGACGCTGCGGGCGGTGGTGTCGTCCGACACCTCGCTGCCGCAAACCCAGCAGGGCACCCAGGGCGGTTCGGTCGGTACCGGCGGTACTGGCGGCGCCGGCGGTGCGGGCGGCCAGCAGAACACGGGCAACCTGGGCCAGGGCGGCGGCACCCTGAGTGCACAAAGCCCCGGTCAGACCCTGGGCGGCGGCGGCGGCGCCACCGGCGCCGGTTTCATCCAGGCCGACGCCTCCACCAACACCTTGATCATCACCGCCAGCGAAGCGGTGTACCGCAACCTGCGCGCAGTCATCGACCAGCTCGACGTGCGCCGCGCCCAGGTGTATATCGAGGCATTGGTGGTCGAAGTGAACTCCGACAAAGCCTCCGAATTCGGCGTGCAGTGGCTGGCCGCCAGCGGCGACGCCAACAGCAGATACCGGGTCGGCGGCATCCAGAATTTCAACGCCACCAGCGGCAACGGCCTCGCCGCCTTGATCGCCGGTAACGGTACCACCGCCCCGGGCGCCGGCTTGTCGGTCGGCCTGTTCCGCCAGATTAACGGCGCACTGGGCCTGGGGGCGATCGCTCACGCGCTGGAAAACGATAACGCCGGCAACATCCTGTCGACGCCGAACATGCTGACGCTCGATAACGAGCTGTCGACCATCAAGGTCGGCCAGAACGTGCCGATCATCAGCGGCCAGTTCACCACCACCGGCGGCACCAACACCAATCCTTTCCAGACCATCGACCGCCGCGACGTCGGTTTGACCTTGAAGGTGCGGCCGCAGATTTCCGAAGGTGGCACCATCAAGCTGGCGATCTACAACGAGAGCTCGAGCGTGGTGCAGTCGAGCCGCCTGGATGCCGCCGGCGTCACCACGGACATCCGCATCATCGAAAACAATGTGCTGGCCGACGACGGCCAGATCATCGTGCTGGGCGGTTTGATCAAGGACGACGCCAGCGCGACGGAAGAAAAAGTGCCGGGCCTGGGCAGCCTGCCCATCGTCGGCAACCTCTTCAAATATTCCTCGCGCAAGCGCACCAAGACCAACCTGATGGTGTTCCTGCGTCCCGTCATCGTGCGCAGCAAGGAAGACAGCGCCACCCTGGCCATGAACCGCTACGAATTCATGCGCGCCACCGGTACCCAGGCGCAGCCGAAGGATGAAACGGTGCTGGTTAAGGAACTCGGCGCGCCCATCCTGCCGCCGCTGTCCGAGGGCCAGCCGCCGGTGGGCAGCTCGATGGCCGCCGTGCCTATCCGTAAAAACAACCCGGCGCCGGCGCGTCCTGGTGCATCGACCCTGGCCCGTCCGGGCGACTCCAGCACGCCATCCCGTCCCGCCACCACCGACCCGGTGCAGCCGCCGGCTTCGGATGCACCGCTCTATCGTCCGGTGCAAAAGTAAGGGATTTGCTTTATGAGTAATCTGCTTCCCTACGCCTTCGCGCGCGATTTCGGCGTGCTGGCGAAAAGTCTGGACGGCGGCGCCGATCCGGTCGAAGTGTGGATCTCCGGGGCCACCGCGCCGGCGGCAATTGCCGAAGTCTCGCGCCGTTTCGGCCGCATCTCCCTGCGCCGCATGGAACGCGCCGAACTGGAAGCGGCCATCGCCACGGCCTACGCCGGCGCCGGCGGCGACGCTTCGCAGGTGGTCGACGAATTCGACGCCGACCTCGATCTGACCAAGCTGCTGCAGGACGTGCCGGCCATCGAGGATTTGCTGGAGTCGTCCGACGACGCCCCCGTGATCCGCATGATCAACGCGCTGCTGACGCAGTCCTTGCGCGAAGGCGCGTCCGACATTCACATCGAACCGTTCGAGCAAACCTCGGTGGTGCGCTTTCGCATCGACGGCGCCCTGCGTGACGTGGTGCGGCCCCGCAAGGCCATTCACGCCTCGCTGATCTCGCGCATCAAGATCATGTCGCAGCTGGACATCGCCGAGAAGCGCTTGCCGCAGGACGGCCGCATCACCTTGAGAGTGGGCGGCAAACCGGTCGATGTGCGCGTGTCGACTTTACCGACCGGCCACGGCGAACGCGCGGTATTGCGTCTGCTCGATAAGGAAGCGGGCCGTCTCGACCTGTCGCACCTGGGCATGAGCCCCGATCTGCTGCCGCAGTTCGACCATATGATCAACCAGCCGCACGGCATCGTGCTGGTGACGGGGCCGACCGGCTCCGGCAAGACCACCACCTTGTACGCGGCGCTGTCGCGCCTGAACGCCTCGACCACCAATATCCTGACGGTGGAAGACCCGATCGAGTACGACCTGGCCGGCGTCGGCCAGACCCAGGTCAACGCCCGCATCGACATGAGCTTTGCCAAGGCGCTGCGGGCCATTCTGCGCCAGGATCCCGACGTCATCATGATCGGCGAGATTCGCGACCTCGAGACGGCGCAGATCGCCGTGCAGGCCTCGCTGACCGGCCACCTGGTGCTGGCGACCCTGCACACCAACGACGCCGCCGCTGCCGTGACGCGACTGCTCGACATGGGCATCGAACCCTTCCTGTTGTCGTCATCCCTGCTGGGCGTGATGGCGCAGCGCCTGGTGCGCAAGCTGTGCGAATTCTGCAAGGTGCCCGAACCCGGCACGCCGTACTGGAAAGCGGTCGGCTGCGACAAGTGCGGCCACACGGGTTACCACGGCCGGGTCGGCGTGTACGAGCTGCTGGAGACCAACGACGCTATCAGCGCGCAGATTCACAACCAGGCATCCGAAGCGGATATTCGCCAGGCCGGCCAGAAGGTGGGCATGCGCACCATGCGTGAAGACGGCGAACGCTTCCTGCTGGCCGGCGTGACGACCCAGGCCGAACTGCTGCGCGTGACCAAGGATTAACGAGCATGCCCGCATTTCGCTATGAAGCCGTCGATGAAGGCGGCGTCACCCGCAAGGGCGTGGTCAACGCCGACACCGCCCGCTCGGCGCGCTCCGATTTACGGGGCCAGGGACTGACGCCGATCGTTGTCGACGCCATCTCCAGCCAGGTCGATGCCGCCGGCGTCGCCAAGAGCCGCGGCTTCGGCGAAAAGCTGTCGCAAGTCGAACTGGCCTTGTTTACGCGCCAGCTGGCCAGTTTATTGGAAGCGGGCTTGCCGCTGGAGCAGGCGTTTACGGCGCTGCTCGAGCAAGCCGAACGCGCCTACGTGCGCGACCTGGTGGCGTCGATCCGCGCCGAGGTAATGGGCGGCGTGTCGTTCTCCGATGCCTTGTCGAGACATCCGCGCGACTTCGCCGAAATCTATCGGGCGCTGGTCGCCGCCGGCGAACAGATCGGCCAGCTGGCGCGCGTGCTGTCGCGCCTGGCCGACTACATCGAGCGAAGCAACGCGCTGGTGCAAAAGGTGCGGCTGGCCTTCATCTATCCGGCCATCGTCACGGTGGTCGCCTTCGCCATCGTGATTTTCCTGCTCACCTACGTGGTGCCGCAGATCGTCTCGGTGTTCGCCAACACCAAGCAAAAGCTGCCGGTGTTGACGGTGATGATGCTGGCGGTGTCGAATTTCGTGCGCACCTACGGCATTTTCGTGGCCATCGCGGCGATCGGCGCCTTTGTCGCCTGGCGCCGCGCGCTGCGCAATCCCGACCTTAAAAAGCGCTTTCACAGCTGGCTGCTGACCGCGCCCGTCTACGGCAAGTTCGAGCGAAGCATGAACACGGCGCGCTTCGCCAGCACCCTGGCGATCACCACCGGTTCCGGCGTGCCGATTTTGCGCGCGCTCGAGACCAGCCGCGACACTTTGTCGAACGTCGCCATGAAGGCGCTGGTCGAAGAAGCGGCGGCCAGCGTGCGCGAAGGCGTGGGACTGGGCCGCGCACTGTCGGCCCGCAAGCACTTCCCGCCGATGCTGGTGCACATGATCCGCGCCGGCGAGATCACCGGCGAATTGCCGGCCATGCTGGAACGGGCCGCCGCCTCGCAGCAGGCCGACCTGGAACGGCGCGCGCTGACGATTGCCGGCCTGCTGGAACCGGCGCTGATCCTCGCCATGGGCGTGGTGGTGCTGCTGATCGTGCTGGCGGTGCTGATGCCGATCATCGAAATTAATCAGCTGGTGCGTTAAGACATACCGCAATCAAGGAAACCATGAAGCGCATGCCCCTATTAATCACCTTGTTGGCCCTGATCGCCCTGTCGGTGTCGTGCGCCTACTGGTTCATGCAACTGTATAAGCCGGCCCAGCGCCCGCTGGCCGCCGCACCGGTGGCCGCCATGCCGGACCCCGGCATCGATGCCGCCGCCAGCCTGTTCGGCGGCGCCCCGGCTGCTGCCGCCAGCAATTACCAGCTGGTCGGCGTGGTCGCCGCCGGCCGCGACAGCGCCGCCATCATCGTCGTCGACAACGGCGTGCCGATGGCTTTGAAGGTGGGCAAAGAGATCGTCAGCGGCCTGCGCGTGCAGCAGGTGTTTTCCCGCTACGTGATGCTGTCGGACGGCCGCCGCATCGACATCGCCCAGGAAAACAAGTCTGCCGGCGCGCAGGGCGGCCAGGCAGGCCAGCCGCAGCAGCCGATGCAACAGCCGATCCAGCAACCGGTGCAGCAGCCGGTGCAACAGCAACCGCAGGCAGCGCCGATCCAGCTGCCGCAGCCGTCGATGACAGGCGCGCCGATGCCGAACAACCCGCAGCCGCAGCAAAACAATCCGCCGCCGCCGACCTCCATCCAGACGGCGCCGCCGGTGCGCATGAGCCCCGGCATGACGGGCCAGCCGGTGCTGCAGTAAATCCGGTGGGCGCCGCCGCTGCCCTTCGTTTGAAAATGGCCGCGCGCATCGGCGTGGCCGCTGCCTGCCTGCTGCTGGCGCTGCCCGCATCCGCCGACGTCGTCCCCGACCCTGTCGCCCGTCCCCGCATCGCCCTGGTCCTGTCCGGCGGCGGCGCGCGCGGTTTCGCCCACATCGGCGTGCTGCGCGTGCTGCGCGAAATGCACGTACCCGTCGACATCGTCGTCGGCACCAGCATGGGCAGCGTGGTGGGCGGCGCGTATGCGGCCGGCGCCTCGGTCGACGATCTGTCGCGCATGGCGCGCGAGACCGACTGGCAGCAAGTGGTGGCCGACCGTCCCGAGCGCGACCAGCTGGCCTACCGGCGCCGCGAGGAAGACGTGCTGCTGCCGTCCCGCATCGAGTTCGGCGTGCACCGCGATGGTATCAACCTGCCGCCATCGGCCGCTGGCAATGCCGCCCTCGAACAGGCGCTGGGCCGCCTGCTGCCGGCCGGCACGCGCGATCTGCCCTCCAGCCAGTTATCTCTGCCGTTTCGCTCGGTGGCTTCCGATCTGCTGACCGGCGAAGCGGTCGAACTGGTCGACACCCCGCTGTTCTTGAGCATGCGTGCATCGCTGGCGGTGCCCGGCGTATTCGCCCCGGTGCGCGTAAAAGAGCGGCTGGTGGTCGATGGCGGGCTGGTGCGCAATCTGCCGGTCGGCATGGCCCACGCGATGGGGGCGGACATCGTCATCGCCGTCAATGTCGGCACTCCGCTGGCGCCCGAAAAATCGCTGGGCAGCGCGCTCGGCGTGGCCCAGCAGATGCTCAACATCCTCACCGAGCAGAACGTCCAGCGTTCGCTGCGCGAGCTGACGCCGAAGGACATCCTGATCTCCCCCGTGCTGGCCGACGTCAGCTTCCTCGATTTCACCCACGTGCAAAGCGCGATTGCCGCTGGCGAGGCGGCCACGCGCGCGCTGTCGCCGCGCCTGGCCGCGCTGGCGCTGGACGATGCCGCCTACGCCCAGTTCGAAAACCGCCGGCTGGCACCGCCGGCGCTGGCCGACATCGCCCTGCCGGTGGGGAAGGTGACGGCATCGGCCACCGGCCGCATCAACCCGCAGGTGCTGGTGGCGCAGACCGACCTCGTACCGGGCAAACCGGCCACGGTGGCGCAGGTCCGCCAGGCCGGCGACGCCCTGTACGGCCGCGGCGATCTGGCGCGCGTCGAGACCGAGGTGCAGGATGCCGGCGGCAAGAGAAACGTCGAAATCAACGCCACCGTGGCGCCGTGGGCCACCAGCCGCCTGCGCGTGGGCCTGGAGCTGGCCAGCGATTTCAACGATGCCAACAGTTTTGCCATGAAGCTGATGTACGTGCGCACTTCCGTCAACGCCTGGGACGCCGAAGTGCGCGCGGTGATGGGCATCGGCGACAAGCGCGATATCGGCGTGCAGTTCTGGCAGCCGCTGGGACCCGGCTCGAAATGGTATGTGGCGCCTTCGCTGCAGTACGGCTCCTCGTCGGGCGACATTTTCTCGAACGGGCGCCGGCTGGCGAGAAACAGCTACAACGTCAGCAGCGCCAGTTTTGTCGTCGGCCGCGAACTGGGCAACTGGGGCGATCTGCAGGCCGGCGTGCGCCGCCAGAGCGCCGGCACGCGCGCGGTGGTGCCGGAGCAGGACTTCACCACCAAGACCTTCGACACCACCCAGTTCGTGCGCTACCGCGTCGACACCCTCGATTCGCTGGGCTTCCCCAGCCGCGGCGTTCTGCTCGACGCGTCGCTCGAGCGCTCGCCCTCCGGTGCCGACGGCGCATCGCTGGCGCGTTCCTCGATCGTCGGCATGGCCGCCCTGCACACCGATAACTGGGCCGGCCACCTGTACGGCGAATGGGCGCACGCGCAGAGCGGCGCCGCTCCCCTCAGCCTGGGTGGCTTCCTGCGCCTGTCCGGCACCCCGGCCGACTCGATCCAGGGCCGCACCATCGCGTTTACCCGCCTAGTACTGGCGCGCCGCATTGGCGTTTTACCCTTGACCCTGGGCGGCACCTTGCGCGCCGGCTTTTCGCTGGAAACGGGCGGCGGCTTCGACATCCCCCTGTCGGCGTCGTTGAAAAGCACTTCGCGCAAGCAGGCCGGCAGCGCGTTCTTGTCGGTCGATACGCGCTTTGGGCCCGCTTACCTGGGCGCCGGGGCGACCCAGGATGGCAACCGGACCTTGTATTTGTTTCTCGGGCCGATTTGGTAGTGTTTGATTTGTTCATTGATTGACGCAGTTCACACTACGTGAACGCATTAATAAATTGAACAAGTAATGCACCTACGCGCGCCGCCGCATCTCCGTAAACGCCGCAAATTCCCACGATCTGAATCCGAGCAACAAGGTGAAACCGTCTCTCTCCTCGGTCGGCAGGCGCCGGTCGTGCTGGTGCAATCTCGCCAGCTCGGCGGCCAGTTGCTGGATTTTCTGCACCAGTTCGCGCGCGCTCGGCAGGGTCAGGCGGGCGGGCAGGCACATCAGGGTTTCGCCGGGGCCGTCGAAATGGCCGCTGAAATAATCGCCCACCACGTGTTCGCGCACATATTGCTGCACCGGGCCGTCACCCAGCCAGTGAAAGGCGTTCGAGACGCGCAGGCTGTAGCGGTTCAACGGTTTCAGTTCGATCACGCCCAGGCGGTCCAGCTCGGCCAGGAAACCGATACACTCGGTTTCGCTGATGGCGTAGGTTTCGATGATCTGTTCCATGCTCCAGTGGCCCAGGCAGCAGATCGCCACCAGCAGCAGCTTCGGCTTTGCAATCAGCGCTTTTTCCTGGGCCGCCGTCAGGGTGTCGGCGTGCGGCTGGACGTCGGCGGCGCGGCGCAGCACGTCTTCCATGGGGATGCCGCTGGCGCTGCAGATCTGCGCCAGGCGGGACAAGGTCATGTCTTTCTGGCCGAACATGCGCTTGACGCTGGACTCGCTCATGCCGATACGCTCCGCCAGCGCCTTGTACGTGATCGACGCCGAGCGCAGTTCGGCGCGCAGCACTTGCAATACCAGCTCGGGTGAGCTCATCCTGCTTCCTTTAAAATGTGTTGTATCGAAATACGCTACCGAATGTACCGTCAATTTGTACTTTATACAAGGGCAGGGTTTGCCCCGGAAGCCTCCATACGGTATGTTGTCGCATACCAAACGGATGCCAGTGGCATCACATCGAGGACGGACTCATGAATACCAGCATCGAAAAGCTGTACCAGATCGGCCTGAAGCCGGCCCGCCGTATCATCGGCCTGATGTCGGGCACCTCGCTCGACGGCCTCGACATCGCCCTGTGCGAGCTGCGCGGCGAAGGCGGAGACACCGAAGTCAAGGTGCTGAAATTTGCCACCGTGCCGTACACGGCCGACATCAAGGATAAAATCCGCAGCATTTTCGCCAGGCCGCAAGTCGATTTTCAGCTGGTGGCCCTGCTTAACGCATGGATCGGCGAGCTGCATGCGAACATGATCCTGGCCACCCTGGCCGGCTGGGACATCGCCCCTGTCGACGTCGACCTGATCGCCTCGCACGGCCAGACTGTCATGCACGCGCCGAAAGCCTTACACGGGCGCGAAGGCTACGGCAACGCCACCCTGCAGATCGGCGACGGCGACCACATTGCCGTCAAGACGGGCATCATCACCATCTCGGACTTCCGCCAGAAACATGTCGCCGCGGGAGGAGAAGGCGCGCCGCTGGCCGTGTACGGCGATTTTTATATCCTCGGCAAGGCGGGCGAGAATCGCATCCTGCTGAACATGGGCGGCATCGCCAATTTTACGTTCCTGCCGGCCAGCATGGATCCGCACGCCGTGTTCGTTACCGACACCGGCCCCGGCAACACGCTCCTGGACGCTTTTACGCGCCGCTTCTTTCCTGAACTCGATTACGACAAGGATGCCGCCATCGCCGCGCGCGGCACGGTCAGCCCGGCCTTGCTGCAGGCCTTGCTGGCGAACGCCTTTTTCCGTGAGCCGTTTCCAAAGACCACCGGGCCGGAACTGTTCAACGTCCAGTACGTCCTCGACGCCCAGGCTGCCAGCGCCACCGAGGCCCTGTCGCCCGAGGACATCCTCGCCACCTTGACCCGCTTCAGTGCCGAGACCATCGCCACCGCGGTGAGCGGCGCCATCGCCGGCATGGCGGCCGGCAGCGTCGATATCTATATGTCCGGCGGCGGCATGCACAATCCACTGCTGGTAAGTACGCTCAAACAACTGTTGCCCTGCCACTTTTATCCGACCGACAAGCTGGGCATCCTGGGCGACGCCAAGGAGGCGGTGCTGTTCGCCGTGCTGGCGAACGAGACGGTGGCGGGCGGCCATGCGGATTTCGGCCGGCGCCGGGGTGTGCCGTCGGTGACCATGGGCAAGATCTCGCTGCCGAATTAAACGGCGGGTCGCGCCAAACGCTACCTCGCGGCGCATTTGACGGTGCTTCGGACAAGAAGATGGTCAGTGTTGCCATTCGGCGCGACACTGCTTCGCATGGGCGCCTCAAAGGCGCCACACCCGAACAAAAGTCACCAGATGGCCAGATCGCGGGCGCCGCTACGGCGCCCGCAGGCGGCCCCTTCGAACAAAAGTGAAACCCTACTTTTGTTCGGTTTAGTCAGATAAAAAAGCCCTCGGGAAACCCGAGGTTTTTTCAGGAACGCAAACCCGATTCATATCAGCTGTCGCCTCGGACTTGGCGCCGTGTCTTGTTGCGTTCGCTTGGCGCAACGATTTTTTGGGGCGGTGCTATGATGAAATCATCATGAAAAATTTACATTCACTCATCATTTGCGCCGCGCTGGCTGTTGCTGTGTTGCCTGCCTCCGCCCGTCAGGCTGCCGAGCCCAATCCCACCGCCAAGGGTGTTGCCGACCTCGAGAAGGCCAAGCGCGAGGCAGTGGAAGTGGACAAGGAAATCCGGGCCGACCAGCCGCAGCCGACCAAGAAAAATCCGGACTTCGGCGGTGCCGCTGCCGAGACGCCGATCGAGCGCTTCGACAAGGCGGCGGATGCAGCCTTCATCGACCGCTCGAATACCCGCGTGATCGACCAGTACCGCTCGCCCGACGGCGTCACCATCGAACGCGTCACTTACGGTGGCAAGAGTTATTGCGTCACCAGCAGCACCCACAATTATGTGCCGGGAATTTTGCATGACAGCAGCAAGGCGCGAGAGGTGACTTGTCCGCCGGCCAATGCGGGCTGGGTGCGCAAATAACTGGGCAATAAAAAAGCCGGCAGCGCCGGCTTTTTATTGCATCGATCCGAACATCAATCGTCGTCCGGCACCAGTTTCGTTTTCGCCAGCGCCCGCTTTTCCGCCTGCCGGGCGGCGGTCGCGCCTTTCTTGTGCGGCCCGGCGGCGCGCAGCTTGGCGGCCACCGCCACCGGGTTTCTCGGCTTGCCGAACTGCTGCGACGGCTCCACGGTGAGCCGCATTTTTTGCCGTGTCGCCAGCGCCTTGTTCGCCATCGTCGAGATCCTTAGAGAACGTACCTGGACAGGTCTTCGTTTTCCGCCAGCGCATCGAGCCGGTCGTTGACGTAGGGCGCGTCGATGGTGACCACCTGGCCGGCCGATTCGCTGGCCGTGAACGACACTTCTTCCAGCAGCTTTTCCATCACCGTGTACAGGCGGCGGGCGCCGATGTTTTCCGTTCGCTCGTTGACCGCGAAGGCGATCTCGGCCAGGCGGGTGATGCCTTCCGGCGTGAACGCCACCTTGACATTTTCGGTGGCCAGCAAGGCCTCGTACTGGGTCGTCAGGCAGGCATCGGTGCTGGTGAGAATGCGCTCGAAATCGGCGATCGACAGCGATTCGAGTTCCACGCGGATCGGGAAGCGGCCCTGCAGCTCCGGGATCAGATCCGACGGCTTGGCCAGGTGAAACGCACCGGAGGCGATGAACAGGATGTGGTCGGTCTTGATCATGCCGTATTTCGTGTTGACGGTGGTGCCCTCAACCAGCGGCAGCAGATCGCGTTGCACGCCCGCGCGCGACACTTCTGCGCCGCCGTGCTCGGAGCGCGAAGCGATCTTGTCGATTTCGTCCAGGAACACGATGCCGTTCTGCTCGACGTTGGCGATGGCCTTTTGCTTCATTTCGTCTTCATTGATCAGCTTGCCGGCTTCCTCGTCCACCAGCAATTTCATGGCGTCCTTGATCTTCAGCTTTTTCGGCTTCTTGCGCGCGCCGCCCATGCCGGAGAAAATGCCCTTGATTTGTTCAGTCATTTCTTCCATGCCGGGCGGGGCCATGATTTCCATCTGCGGACCCGCGTCAAGCACTTCGATCTCGATCTCGCGGTCGTCCAGCGCGCCTTCGCGCAGGCGCTTGCGGAAGGTCTGGCGGGTGGTATCGCCCTCCTTGCCATCGTTGGAGGCCGGGCTGACGTTAAAGCCGAAATCGCGCGCCGGCGGCACCAGGATGTCGATGATGCGGTCTTCGGCGGCGTCTTCGGCGCGCTGGCGCACCTTGGCCGCTTCGCTGGCGCGGGTTTGCTTGATGCCGATGTCGATCAAGTCGCGGATGATGGTGTCGACGTCGCGGCCGACGTAGCCGACCTCGGTAAACTTGGTCGCTTCGATCTTGATGAAGGGCGCGTCGGCCAGGCGCGCCAGGCGGCGGGCGATTTCCGTCTTGCCGACGCCGGTGGGGCCGATCATCAGGATGTTTTTCGGGGTGATTTCATGGCGCAGCGGTTCTTCCACCTGCTGGCGGCGCCAGCGGTTGCGCAGGGCGATGGCGACGGCGCGCTTGGCTTTGCTCTGGCCGACCACGTGCTTGTCCAGTTCGGACACGATTTCCAAAGGGGTCAGGTTCATGGGCTCAGTCCAGGGTCTCGATGATGTGGTTCAGATTGGTGTAGATGCACAGTTCTCCGGCGATGGTCAGCGATTTTTTCACCACCTCGGCCGGCGACAGTTCCGTGTTTTCCTGCAAGGCTTTGGCGGCCGACTGGGCGTAGATGCCGCCCGAGCCGATGGCGCCGATGCCGTCTTCGGGCTCGAGCACGTCGCCGTTACCGGTGATCACCAGGGTGGAATCGGCGTCGGCCACCAGCAGCATCGCTTCCAGGCGGCGCAGCACGCGGTCGGTGCGCCAGTCCTTGGCCAGCTCGACGGAGGCTCGCAGCAGATTGCCCTGGTGTTTCTCAAGCTTGCCTTCGAAACGGTCGAGCAAAGTAAACGCGTCGGCGGTGCCGCCGGCGAAGCCGCACAGCACTTTACCTTGGTACAGTTTTCTGACTTTGCGGGCGGTGCCTTTCATGACGATGTTGCCGAGCGTAACCTGGCCATCGCCGCCGAGCGCGACCTGGCGGCCCCTGCGCACGCACAGGATAGTGGTGCCGTGAAATTGTTCCATGTTCTGCCTCTTCAGTTCTAACTCGTAGAAATTGGGGACGGCGAAGGAAATATCAAGCTGTCAGCAAGGCCGAATGTATTTACGGACTAGTATTTATGAGGGTACAGCTTTGCAACATCGCTGAAGCCCATCAGTTTGAACAGCGCGGCCACCAGGTGATTGATATCGCGCAGTTCAATGGTCTTGCCTTGCCCGGCCAGGGCGCGCAGGCGTGCGTGCAGGGCGGTGGCGGCGCCATATTCCACCCGGCCCAGGCGCGAGCCGTCCAGCACGACCAGGTCGGTCTGGGCCGCGTAGGCATCGATGGCGTCGAACAGGGCATTGGCGTTGCCGTCGATCAGGGCCGGCAGCATGAAGCGGTCCGAGCGCGAGGTCACCCGCGCGGCGGCGGCGTTGGCGACGTTGGCCGGCGCCTCGAACTGGGGCGGAGAAAGTTCATAGGTGACGCAATAATCCATCGCCGCCTCCTCGAAATCCTTCTCGCGGTTCATCAGTTGCAGCAGTTCGAGCAGCAGCAGCCACGGCGCCTCCGGGGCGTCGCGGGCGCCGACGATGGCGCTGGCGCGCACGATATCGGCCAGCTCGGCGGCGCCGGCAACGATCAGCTCGCGGCCGCCGCCGCGCAGCACGATCAGCGCTTGCAGCAGGCGCGCGCAGCCTTCGGCGGTGACCGCCTGCACGCGGCCGAATTCGAGACGGCTGGCGGGGCGGGTGGGCGCCAGTTCCAGCAGGCGCTGCAATTGCGGGGCGATGCCGTCGTCCAGCACGGGACCGAAGGCCTCGGTCGGGGTGACGCCGGCGTAAGGTTTGCTGCCGGCGGCGGCGGCCGGCGCCAGCGGGGTCCAGGTGGGCGGCGAGGTTTCGAAACGGCTGGCGTAATCGATCGACAAATCCTCGAAGGCATCCTGGCGCGCGCTGATTTGATACAGGTCGAACAGCATCCACCAGACGGTACGGTCGACGCTGCCGACCTCGGCCAGGCTGTCTTGCAGCATGTGGCGGGCAACGTCGATTTCATCGTTGGCAAACATGATGGCGATTTCATCGACCACCGGTGCCGTGTCCGGCTCACCGTGGCCGTGCGGCACGGGCGGCGCGTCGGCCAGCAATTCCGTGGTGGCCAGCTCGATCATCGGCAAAGTGTCGCCGGCGCTATCGGCATTGGCCGCGGCCACCTGCGCACTGGTACGGGCACGCCGCACGCCGGCGCCCCAGGCCGGTTCCGGCTCATTGAAAATATCGTGCGCCATGGCCGACTCGATGGCGTCGATCTTGGCGGTGGTGGCGCGGGCGATTTCGCGCTGCCGTGCCCGTTCGGCTTCGGTGTCCAGGCGCGACGGCTCACCCATGCGTAAGCGCGTGGCGGGACCTGCACTGTTGTCGCGCAGCGGATCCTTTTTCTTGAGAAAGCCGAACAGTCCCATTCTCATCCTGTTAACGAAGCACGGCGCACGAGTCGGCAATGCGCGATAAAACACGGCCGAACCATGACGGTATCACGGGCGCGTCCACGCCGGAGCACGCACACGTGCGCGGCGTCAAAGGGCGGACGCGGCGATATAGTGTATCCCATGGGCAAGATTAACCCAAGCGGGCGACCCTTCTCCTTGCAGCGGCCAAAAAAAAAGCATGCGCGAACGCATGCTTTTCTTGAAGCAAGATACTGCCGGGCCGGCTCAGTCGCCGTACAGCTTTTGCTTCAGTTCGCGGCGCTGTTGCGCTTCCAGCGACAGGGTGGCGGTCGGACGGGCGATCAGGCGCGGGATGCCGATCGGCTCGCCCGTTTCTTCGCACCAGCCGTAGTCGCCGGCATCGATGGCGGCGATCGATTGCTGCACTTTTTTGAGCAGCTTGCGCTCGCGGTCGCGCGTGCGCAGTTCGAGCGCATGCTCTTCCTCGATGGTGGCGCGGTCGGCCGGATCGGGCACCAGCACGGTTTCGCGCAGGTGTTCGGTGGTTTCGCCGGCGTTTTTCAGCAGGTCTTTCTCGAGCTGCTGCAGCTTGGCTTTGAAAAACGCCATCTGCGCCGCGTTCATGTAGTCCTTCTCGCCCATGGCCCGGATCTGGTCGTCGGTCAGGAGAGGCACATCTGCAGTCGCGGCGGAATTGGATTTCGTTGTTTTAGTCATGACTTCGCTTACCTTCGATACGACAGAGGTTTCATTGATCAGCTAAGTGTATTAGCTGGCCGGTTCGACAAACGCACCTGGCGGCGCGGTGTCGTAAAGCCGGGATAGTTTATACCAAACATTGCTCCAGGCCGCGGATAAACACATCTTTTGGTAAATCTTTGCCAATAAAAACCATTTTGCTGCCACGTTCCTCCTGTTCTCCCCACTTCGCGCCCAGGTCGCTGCCCATGATCTGGTGCACACCCTGGAACACCACCTTGCGGTCGGCCCCGTCCATCAGCAGCACGCCCTTGTAGCGCAGCATGCGCGGACCGAACACGTTGACCAGGCCGCCCAGGAAATTGTCCAGCCGCTCGGGGTTGAAGGCGCGCTGACTTTTGAAGACGAAGGCGGCGATGCCGTCGCTGTGGTGGCCGTGGTGGTGATCGTGGTGGTCGTGATGCTCGTGGCCGCAATCGGGGCCGTGCACGTGTTCTTCTTCCGTTTGCAGGAAGGCCGGATCGATTTCCAGCTTGTCGTTCAAATTGAAACCGTTCAGGTCGAGCACCTCGGACAGAGGCGCCTTGCCGAAATCCGACTTGCTGATCGGCGCGCGCGGGTTGATGCGCATCAGGCGCGCAGTCAGCGCCGCCAGGTGTTCATCATCGACCAGGTCTGTCTTGGAAATGAGAATCTTGTCGGCAAAGCCGACTTGCCGCTGGGCTTCCTCGTGCTCGTCCAGCTGGGCCATGCCGTGGCGGGCATCGACCACGGTGACGACGGCGTCGAGCAGGTAGTGCATGCCGACTTCCTCGTCGACAAAAAAGGTCTGCGCCACCGGGCCCGGATTGGCGAGCCCCGTGGTTTCGATGACGATGCGGTCGAACGCGATTTCTCCGGCATCGCGCTTGCGGGCCAGGTTCGACAGGGCCTCGATCAGATCGCCGCGCACGGTGCAGCAGATGCAGCCGTTGTTCATCTCGACGATGTGCTCGGTGCTTCTCTCGACCAGGATCTCGTTGTCGATGTTTTCCTCGCCGAACTCGTTTTCGATGACGGCAATTTTAAAACCGTGATCCTCTTGCAGGATGCGGTTGAGCAGGGTGGTTTTGCCGGCGCCGAGAAAGCCCGTCAGGATGGTGCTTGGAATCAATGCCATGGTTTAGCCTAAAATGAATCGAGCGATTATGCCGGATTTCTTAAAATGCATCCGGAAAGCGAGGTTGGGCTTGATCAATGTCAAATCCCAGCTCGACCGTTATTTGGCCTTGGCGCGCGGGTGGGCGGCGTCATAGACGGCCGACAAGTGTTGAAAGTCGAGCGCCGTGTACACCTGCGTGGAAGTGATGCTCGCGTGGCCCAGCATTTCCTGCACGGCCCGCAAATCGCCGGACGATTGCAGCACGTGCGAAGCGAAGGAATGGCGCAGCACGTGCGGGTGCACCTTGACGGCGGTGCCGCTGGCGGCGCCGTGTTTGGCCAGGCGCAACTGGATCAGGCGTGGCGACACCCGGCTGGCGCGGTTCGACAGGAACAGGGCGTTGCCGCCGTCGCGCGCGGGCGGGCGTACTTGCAGCCAGGCGTCGATGGCGGCCATGGCGTGGCTGCCCACCGGCACCCGCCGCATCTTGTTGCCTTTACCCGTCACCACCACTTCGCCGGCGTCGCGGTCGAGCCAGCCCAGCGAGGCGGGCGCCTTGCCAGTTGCCGCCTGGTAGACCAGATCGAGGCCCGCCAGTTCCGACACCCGCAGCCCGCTCGAATACATCAGCTCGAACATGGCGCGGTTGCACAGCTCATCGGGCTCGGCGGCGCGCTTTGGCGCCGTGCTGCTGACCAGGTGGACGGCGGCATCGACCGACAAGGCTTTCGGCAGGGTCTTGGGGGATTTGGGAGATCGCACGCCATCGACCGGATTGGCGGCCAGCGCTGTCTGACCGGCCAGCCAGCCATAAAATCCCCGCCAGCTGGACAGCTTGCGGGCGATCGAGCGGGGTCCCAGGCCGCCGCCGTGCAGCTTGGCGGCGAAGCGGCGGATGTCGTTGTAGCTGATGGCGGCCCAGTCGGCGCCCTCGGCCAGCCGCGCCAGTTCCTGCAAATCGCGGCCATATGCCGCCACGGTGAGCGGCGACATCTTGCGCTGGGTGGTCAGCTGGCCGAGGTAAGCGTCGAGCTGGCCGGCCGCCGTGTCCATGATTTAGGCGCGCAGGGCGGCGAGGGCGGCGCTGGCGGTCTCGCCGATGTGGATCAGGAAATCGGTGGCCATTTCCGCCCTGAAGCGCTGCGGATCGGGCGAGCCCAGGATCAGCAGGCCGAAGGCGGTGCCGCCGCTGCGCAGGGGCAATATAACCGTCGAAGCGACGCTGGCGCCATCGTCGAGCCAGCGCACCGCTTCGAAGTCGTGGTTGCTGCCGCAATATGGCGCCAGCAGGCTGTTGGCGAAGATGCGGGCGTCGTCCGAGATGCCCTTGGCGTACCACTCGGCGCCGTGTCCCGGCGCCAGGTCCCACAGGCGCAGGGTCGCTTGCGGCACGGAGAACTGGCTGCACAGCCCGTCGATCAGCGCGCGCGGCATGTCGGCGCCGTGCTGGGCTTTCAGCAAGGCCTGGGTCCAGCCATGAAACTTGTTGGCGATTGCCGCGTTCTCCTGCGCCAGCCGGATCAATTCCGCCATCTGCAGCTCGAGCGCCTTGTACTTGTCGCGCATCACTTCCATCTGCCGCTCTTGCAAGGACACCGTTTTACCGGTCAGCGGGCTCGACAGTTTGACTTTGCCCAGCAGGGTCGCATGCTGCTCGAAAAATTGCGGATGGTCGACCAGATACTGGGCAAGCGCGGCGGGGTCGATCTCGGTCATGAAAGATTTCTTAATAAAATGTATTCGTGCGCAATTTTAACCGAAAAAAAGCCGCCCGAAGGCGGCTTCCGCACTGGCACTTGCGTGCCTCTCCTCGAAAAATCATCTGGCTCCGCCAGTGATTTTTCGCCGTTCATCTTTCGCTTGTAAGCCGGTTTGATCAGAGAGCGCAGCTGTCCAATCAAGCCACTCAAAAGTAGGTTTCCACTTTTGAGTGATCAGCTTTTGAGTGATCAAAAGCGATGACGCATGCCGATCTGGTAAGCCTGCGTGCTCTCGCCCGGATTTTTGGTAAACCCGCCCGGCGAGCCAGCGGCGCCAGGAATGTACTGACCGTCGTTGCGGTTCTTGATATGGGCGTAAACAGCGTAGACGTCGGTGCGCTTCGACAGGTTGTAGTCGTAACCGACGGCCAACAGGGTGGCGTCGCTGTCGGAAGCGGTGCGGTCGTTCTGGTGGGCGACCGAGGCCATGAAGCGGCCGGCGCCCACGCGGTAATGGGCGCCGACTTGGTAGCTGGCGGCATCGACTTGCGAATTGGCGGCGATGTTGGTGAGGAACACATTGCGCAAGCCGGCGCCGAGCGCGGCGACGCTGGCTGCCGGCAGGCCGGCGCCGGTCAGCTGGGCCGTCACGCCCGGAGCGATGGCGGTGGTGTAGGCGGCCGTGTAGTCGGCCAGCAGCACCGAGTGGCGGTTGCGCTGATCGTGGTAGCCGGCGAAAAATTTGAAATCGCCCATGGTGTAAGAGCCGCCGATGGTGCTGGTGACCAGGCTGACGTTGTCGTTCTGGTCGTAGCCGCGGTTGTGGCCGATACCGACATCGAAGCCGTTGCCCTTATAGGTGGCGGCGCCGCCCCAGAACTTGTTGTAGCGGTTCAGGTAGCCCGAACCCTTGGTGCCGTACATGACCGAGCCGCCGAAGCCGGCTGGCGTGGCGATGCGGTACTGGATCGATTTCGACGAGCGGATGTCGGCGCCCAGGTTGGTGAAACCGGCGGTGCCGCCGGTGATGCCGCCCCAGGTGCCGGCGGTGCCGGTTTCAAAGGCATCGGCGGCGGCGAACACTTCGTAGCCAGGCGTGTACATGCGGCCCATCATGATGGCGCCACCCGGGGTGACCAGGCCGACGTAGGAGGTGCGGTCGAACAGGGCGCCTTCCGGATTGACGGCAGGGGCGTTCTTCACTTGCAGGCCGCCGCGGATCTGGCCCAGCAGGCCGGCCGACAAGGCCGCCGAGTTGGTGGCACCCAGCGGCGCCAGCACGGTGGAGAAGCCTGGGCCCATGCCCTTGGTCAGATACAGGCCCTGCTCGTCCGACAGTAAGGTCGGCTTCTGGCTGCCAGTGTCGAGCTCGACACGCGATTCGACGTTGAAAATGGCGCGCATGCCGCCGCCCAGATCTTCACTGCCCTTGAAACCCAGGCGCGAACCGTCGGCGATGCCGCTGACCACGCGCGTGGTCTGGCCGCTCTGCTTCATGATGCCGGCGTCGGCAATACCATAGATCGTGACATTCGATTGCGCCATGACGGGCGCGGCGAAGCAGCTTGCGACGAGGACAGCGAGGAACTTTGTTTTCATTACGTCTCCAAGAATAAGGCTCTTTTATATAAAACGAACGCGCGTACTAATTCGTATCGGACCAATATGCCATCCTTCCGCCGTCATGTACAGACAGCAAAATAGTCAGCTCGTCCATGGTTGCGTAAAAGACACACGGTGCAGCGCAGCATTCCGCAATCAATGCCGTTTTAATAGAAAAAGGGCAGGGATGATCTCTCATCCTTGCCCTCTTCAGCCAAACTTCATGGGGTGCGCAGTCGCCCGCGCATCACATTAGAAAGCGTGGTTTACACCCAGCGAGTAGGTGTTGATCGATTCTGGCGACAAAGGCGTACCGGTACGTGGCAGGCCTTTTTTGTTCGACAGGTCGGCGTAGATGTAGGTGCGCTTCGACAGGCTGTACTCATAGCCCAGCGATGCTTGCTTGACCTTGGCCGCGTTGTCCGGCGATTTCTGACCGTAGCCAGCCAGAATCTTGCCAGGACCCATGGTGTAGTTGGCGCCGATGATCCATGCCTTGGTGATCGGGTTGGCGTTGACGGTGTGCGACTGGTCCTGGCGCTGGTACGAAGCCATCAGTTTCAAATCGGTGGTGGTCATGACGGAACCGGCGATCGACCACAGACGCGATTCAACGGCGTTACGCTCGTTGGCGATCATGAATGCGGCTGGACCGTTCTTGTAGGTACCGGTGATCGAGTATGGCAGCACGCTGGCTTCCTTGCCGATCGGGTACTGAGGGAATGCTGCGGTGCCCTTGCCGATAAAAGCTGCGCCGCTGAACGCTTCTTTCATACCGATGGTGGTATTCAACTGGAAACCGGCGACTTCAGGCGAGTTGTAGAAAATCGCGTTCGAGAAGCGGTTGGTCGAGTTGCCTGGGTAGCCCAGTGGGTCCGAGGTGTAGCCAGCCACTTGCAGGTCGGTTTGGAAACCGGCTGGGGTTGGCAGACCGTGCCAAGGTTCGAAGGCGGTGCTCGACTCCTGGAACGCGGTCAGGCCACGGCCCAGACGCACCATACCGAAGTCGCCCTGCAGGCCGACGCGGCTCTGGCCCTGGAACAGCGGACGCTGGATACCGCCGGCGCCTTGCTCGATGGTGCCGGTGTCCGGCTCGTAACGAATCTCCAGTTGGAACAGTGCCTTCAGGCCATTGCCCAGGTCTTCAGTACCCTTGAAGCCCAGGGTGTTGTTCGCACGTTTGCCGATGGCCAGGGTCTGGTCCGTGCGCTTGGTGATGCCAGCGTCGACGGTACCGTAGATCTGAACTGCGGTTTGTGCTTGTGCAACACCGGCGAATGCGCCCAAAAGTGCCACTGCCAAAAGTGATTTTTTCATGTATCAATCCTTTAAAAGTAAATCGGTAGAATCCGCTTAATCATCGACTTGCGTCATATTCCTGAGCACGCCGATGTGGTGAACCTTAAATTGCTTGCTGCGTCAACAATGCCGGATTGGTCAATTATGGGCTAAGCACTTGGTCGAAAGCCAATAATTCCGTCTCAGCTGTTGTTTTTATGAAACGCGGCGGTGCATTGTATGCACCACCGATGTCTTTAAAACAGTATAAATGCACCATCTTGGTGCATTTTTAGACGATCACTTCGCCTTCGAAGACGTTCACGGCGGGGCCGCTCAGCATCACCGGGCTGCCGGGTCCGGCCCAGGCGATCGTCAGGGTGCCGCCGCGGGCGTCGACTTGCACGGGCGAGTCCAGCAAGCCGCGGCGGATGCCCGCCACCACCGCCGCGCAGGCGCCGGTGCCGCAGGCCAGCGTTTCGCCGGCGCCCCGTTCGAACACGCGCAGGCGCACGTGCCGACGCGACAGCAGTTGCATGAAGCCGGCGTTGACCCGCTTGGGAAAGCGGGGATGGTGCTCGATCAGGGGGCCGGTTTCCAGCACGGGCGCGCTGTCGACATCGTCGACCACTTGCACGGCGTGCGGATTGCCCATCGAGACGACGGAAAACAGCACGGTGTCGCTGCCGATTTGTAGCGGCCACAGCAGATCGTCGCCGGCCGCCACGCCGCTCACAGCGGCCGCATCGAACGGCACCTCGGTTGGCGCCAGCACGGGTGCGCCCATGTCGACGGTAATGGCGCCATTTTCTTCCATGCGCGGCTCGATCACGCCGTTCATGGTTTGCACGCGGATCGTTCTCTTGCTGGTCAAGCCCTGGTCGATGACGAACTTGACGAAGGCGCGGGCGCCGTTGCCGCACTGCTCGACTTCGCCGCCATCGTTGTTAAAAATCCGGTAGCGGAAATCGATGCCGGCTGCCGGGCTCGGCTCCACCACCAGGATCTGGTCGGCGCCGATGCCGAAGCGGCGGTCGGCCAGCTGCGCCCATTGGGCCGGCGTCAGGTCGACTTGCTGGTCGATGGCATTGACGACGATAAAATCGTTGCCGGCGCCGTGCATCTTGGTGAATTTGAGTTTCATGTGGTCAGGCTTACGCGTAAGGGGAAGGCTCGCCGGGCGGCCGTGTTTTAAAGCGTTTGTGGGTCCAGAAATATTCTTCTGGCGCTTCCAGCACCCGCTCTTCGATAAAAGCGTTCATGCGGCGCGTGGCGGCAAGGATATCGTCGCCCGGATAATCATCCCATGCCGGATAGAATTTTACTTGCCAGCCCTGGTAATCGGGCAGGAAGGTGGCGACCACCGGGATGACGGCGGCGCCGGTGGTGGCGGCGATGCGGGCGGTCGCCGTCAAGGTCGCGGCCGGCACGCCGAAAAACGGCACGAAAGGGGCGTCCTTGTCGCCGAAGTCCATGTCCGGCAACATAAAATACGGCAAGCCGTCGCGCAGAGCGCGCATGATGGGCTTGATGCCGTCCTTGCGCGAAAACAGGCGCACCGGCATAAAGCGCGAACGTCCTTTTCGCAACACCTCGTCGAACACCTGGTTTTTTTGCGCCACGTACATGGAGCTGGCCGACGCCACCATGGCGACCGCCACGCCGGCCACGTCCAGGCAGACGAAATGCGGGCACAGCAGCACGACCGGCCCGGCCGCCATTTCCTTCAAGGGCACCGCCGGCACGACCTTGATCAAGCGCTGCAGGCGAGACACCGGCGCCCACCACAGGATGGCCCGCTCGAAAATGCTGCGCGTGTATGCCTGGAAATGGCCGCGGGCCAGGGCGATGCGCGCGCTTTCGCTCAGTTGCGGCATGCATAAGCGCAAATTGATCAGGGCGATGCGGCGCCGCGAGCGCAGCAAGATGAACAGCAGGGAACCGACCAGCTTGCCGAAGCGGCCGAGGATGGGCAAGGGCAGCCAGTGCAGCAGCCACATGAAGCCGAGCACCAGTCTCATGCCGCCTCCTGTTCCGGCGCCGCCACGCCGTCCGGCTGCTTGTAGCGGTTGTAGCTCCAGTAGTACTGGGCCGGGCATTCGGCGATCAATTGTTCCATTGCGTGGTTGATCGACGCCGCCTGCTCGGCCGCCGTGCCGTCGAGGCTGCCGGCAAACCGCGAAAAGCGCAAGCGGAAGCCGCGCCCCTTCGGCAGGCGCTCGGCGTACACCAGCAGCACGGGCGACTGGCCCATCCGCGCCAGCTTGGCCGGCAAGGTCATGGTGTAGGCCGGGCGACCGAAAAACGGCGCCCACACGCCTTCTCCCTGCTGCGGCACCTGGTCCGGCAACACGCCGACCGGTTCGCCGTTTTTGAGACTTCTGGCCAGCACGCGCACGCCCGCCAGGGTGGCCGGCGCCAGGTGCAGGTTGCCGCGCGCGCGCGCCCCTTCCATCAGCGGTTTCAAGGCGGCCTGCTTGGGCGGGCGGTACATCACCGTCAATTTTGTGCGCAGTGCAACCTGCTGGGCGGTGATCTCGAAACAGCCCAGGTGTGGCGTCAGGAACACAACCCCGCGGCCCAGGGCGAGCGCCTGGTCGACCAGTTCATAGTTGTCTTCGACGGCGCTGGCGGCCACTCGTTCCGGTTTGGCGCACCACAGGAAGGGCAGTTCCAGCATCGCCTTGCCCGCTTCCGCTATGGCCTGCGGCAACACATCGCCATAGCCGGCACGCTCGAGATTGCCGCGCAGGCGGCGCCGGTAAGACGGCGACAGGCCATACACGGCCCAGCCCAGGGCGGCGCCGAGCCCGTGTAAAACGCGCAATGGCAAAACGGAAAGCAGACGAAACAGGAATACGAGCATGGGGTGCGGCGCGCCTTGGAAAGGGCGTGTAGTCGAGCTAAAATTTCACAAGGAGCGTAAAATACCACGTTGCAGGATCCGCCGAGTTAATTAGACAACTTGCGAAGCGGAATATAAATGTCGCTAAAGCGTCGCAGGCAAGTGCCCTGGCTGCGACAGTATGTTCAAACCAGTACAGGAATTTGCCATGTCCAACGACTATCTGTTTACCTCTGAATCCGTCTCCGAAGGCCACCCCGACAAGGTCGCCGACCAGATCTCGGACGCCATCCTCGACGCCATCCTGGCGCAAGACCCGACCGCCCGCGTCGCCGCCGAAACGCTGTGCAACACCGGCCTGGTGGTGCTGGCCGGTGAAATCACCACCCACGCCAACGTCGACTACATCGGCGTCGCCCGCGAAACCATCAAGAGAATTGGTTACGACAACACCGATTACGGCATCGACTACAAAGGTTGCGCCGTGATGGTCTGCTACGACAAGCAGTCGCCCGACATCGCCCAGGGCGTCGACGAAGGCGCCGGTCTCGACCTCGACCAGGGCGCCGGCGATCAGGGCCTGATGTTCGGCTATGCCTGCGACGAGACGGCCGAATTGATGCCGGCCGCCATCCACTACGCCCACCGCCTGGTCGAGCGCCAGTCGCAGCTGAGAAAAGACGGCCGCCTGCCGTGGCTGCGCCCGGACGCCAAGTCGCAAGTCACCCTGCGCTACGTCGACGGCCGCCCGGTCGGCGTCGACACCGTGGTGCTGTCGACCCAGCATCACCCGGACGTGACCCACAGCCAGATCGAAGAAGCGGTGATCGAAGAGATCATCAAGCAGGTTTTACCGCGCGAGTGGCTCAATAACACCAGGTACCTGGTCAATCCGACCGGCCGCTTCGTCATCGGCGGCCCGCAGGGCGATTGCGGCCTGACCGGCCGCAAGATCATCGTCGACACTTACGGCGGCGCAGCCCCGCACGGCGGCGGCGCCTTCTCCGGCAAGGATCCGTCGAAAGTCGACCGTTCGGCCGCCTACGCCGCCCGCTACGTGGCGAAAAACATCGTCGCCGCCGGCCTGGCCCGCCAGTGCCAGGTGCAGGTGTCCTACGCCATCGGCGTGGCCAAGCCGATCAACATCACCGTCTACACCGAAGGCACGGGCGTCATCTCCGACGAGAAAATCGCCCAGCTGGTGATGGAACATTTTGATTTGCGCCCGAAAGGCATCGTGCAAATGCTCGACCTGCTGCGCCCGATCTACCAGAAGAGCGCGGCCTACGGCCACTTCGGACGCGAAGAGCCGGAGTTCACCTGGGAGCGCACCGATAAAACGGCGCTGCTGCGTGCGGAAGCCGGCTTGAGCTGATCCGGTCGATCGAGCTGCAATACAAATAAAAGGGCGCCGTGCGAACGGCGCCCTTTTAGTAGGGAAGTACTGATTTATTCTGGCGGATGCAATCGGTCACGCAAGCATATGTACGAAAATGCAGTCCAGCAAGGCGCAACACCGCAGACATGCCGGGGCATGGCGAGGATTTGTAACACAGCTGGGCGCCTTTTTCGTGTGCCGAGTGCGCCGTCATGAATTAATCAGTGCTTCCTTAGTAACGCAGACCGAGCGATATTCCCAGCGCCTTGGCCTGCCCGACATGCAGGCTGTCCGTCTGCACGGCCAGGCGCACATGCTCGGACTCGATGCCGATGCCCAGCGTTTTAAAACGCGTCTCCACCCGCGTGCTCAGTTTGCCCCAGGCGAATTGGCGGCCCAGCGACACGCTGGGAATGGTGACCCCGGCCAGGCGCTCGAACCCGACACCTAGCAGCGCCGGTCCCAGGTCGAGCTGTACAGCGGCGGCGCCTGAACGGCCCAGCTTGCCCCGCAGCGTTTCCTGGCGGTTGCTGCCGGACAGCAGCGGGCGGTAATTGATATAGCCGTCGGCATCGTAGGTGGACACCTGCGAATCGATGCGGTCTTGCTTGATCGGCAGATTGCGCCAGCGCATGGCGCTCCACAGGTCGTCGATACGCGCGTCGACCGAGACGGTGGGCGACAAATTCCAGGCCAGCGCCATGGAAACGCTGGCCCCCGCGCCGCCGGGCTCCTGCTGCATGAAGGGATAGCGGTCGCCGCTGTTGGCCTCGGTGCGGCTGACATCGACATCGTAGTTGTCGACCGGCAGGTAATGCACCGTGCCGTTCACCGTGGTGTCGCGCAGGCTGGCGCGGGTGTACACCGCGCCGGACAGCAACAGGCGCGCACCGCCGGCCGCGCCGAACCAGCGGCCGATGCTGGGCCCTTGCGCCGACCAGCGCTCGAGCCGGGCGGCCAGCGCATAAGTGCTGGCCGCGTCAGGCTTTGCACGCTGCTTGTAACGCCGTACGAAATCGAGCGTGTCGCGGTCGGTGATCAAGGTCGCCTCGCGCCGGACTTCCCAGCCCAGCCGCCAGTCTCCCCGTTCGACGCCGATGTCGGCGCGCTGCCGCTGCAACATGACGTTGCGGCCGCTTTTCGGCGAGTAGTCGGTCCAGTCGCCGTCGATGTCCTTGACGGGGACGGCGTCATACGCCGCCCAGGCGCGCGCCTGGACATAGGGATGCCAGGCCGGCGCCTCCCCGGCACTGGCGACCTGCGCCATGCAGCACAAGGCGCCGGCCAGCCAGCGGCCGCGCACATTGACTGCCATTACTTGAGCGACTCGAAGCTGCCGTCGACGTAGTTGATGATGCTGGTCTTGACGTTGATGACGGCCACCTTGGCGCCATCTTTCATGACATCGGCTGTATCGGCGCCGGTCAGCGCGACGGTGACGCCGTCGGTGCTGGCCAGGTTGATGGTCGCCGCCGCCGTGCCGTTGCGCACCCGGCTGGCGTTGATGACATTCGTGCCGTCGTTGTACTGGGCGGTTTCGGTGCCGGCGGTCGGCGAGGTTTCGATGCTGGTGGCGCTCAGCAGCAGTGGCGGCCGGGCGGCGATGGTGAAGGTGCCGGACACCGCGGTGGTCAGCTTGGCGAAGTTGGTGGCGGACACGGCCAAATCGCCATTGAACAGCTGGTAGTTGCCCAGCTCCAGCGACAGCATGCCGCTGAAAAATTGCACGCCGTTGTTGCTGACGGTGCCGGTGTAGGTGGTCTTGGCCGGCGTCAGGTTGTAGCCGTTCTTATCGGCCGTGTAATTTTCCAGGTGAATCAGGCCGGCGATCTTGCTGCGTCCCGCCTCGGCCACCACCGACAGGCTGACTTCTTTGAGGAAGTTGCGCACACTGTCGTTCTTGTCTTCTGCCAAGCGTGCGAAAGAGCCCGTGTTCATGGTCACCTTGCCGACGGTGGCGCCGCCCAGCCAGGAAGCCAGGTCGCCCGACAGGGCATAGGTGTAGACCCCGCCGTCGAGCGCGGAGCGGACCATGGTGAAATTCCACATCTCGTAATCGGTCAGCGCGATGCCGTCGTTGGTCATGCGCGCGGGCATCATGCCCTTGATCGTCACGCTGGCGATCTGGTTGCCCGGCGCGCTGTAAGTCACCGTGCCGGTGGCGCGCTCGCCCGCACCGTAGCTGCCCACAGTGGTCTTGGCGGAATAGGTGTTACTGAAGTTCGTCCTGTTGAACACCACGGTGCCGCGGGTTGCGCGCGCCGCGTAAGTGAACGAACCGGCCGCGCCGCTGACCGGGGTGAGCACGATTTCGCTGCCCAGCGCGACATTGGTCTGGGTGGTGCTGGTGCTGGAGACGAAGGCGCCCGTGCGTTGCGCGGCGCAGGCCACGTTCAGGGCGTTCGCGGCGGAGGTGGCTTTGACCGTGGCGGCGGCATCGCTATACACGCCGCAGGTGGCGCTGGCGCCGCTGGCGAAGGTGTAGAACTGGGAGTTCGCGCCGATGCTGCCAGCCTTGTAGCGGGCGAAATAATCGAGGGCCTCCGAGGACATCTGCACCCAAGTCAGCAAATCGCCATCGGCCGGCGCCGCCGCAGCCTTGTTGAAATCGGCCTGCACGGCGTCGTATTGCACGGTCAGTGCGCCACTTGTGCTGGTGCTGTCGGTCCACGCCTGCACATTCGTGCGCAACGACGCGAACAGCTTTTTGGCGGCGGCGACACCGGTCGATGGGGCCGGCGGAGTCGGCACGCTGGCCGCGCCGAAGGCGGGCAGGCCGCTGACCGAGGTGAGGCCGGTCTGATTGATGGCGGGCAGCGCAACGACTGCCGTCAGCGCCGTGCGCAGCTCGCTGCGCACATTTTCGCTCAAGACCAGCTTGTCGCCGCTGATGCTGGCGCTCTTCGCCACCAGGTTCACCACGCAGCCGATGCGCGCGCTGGCGCTGGTTTGCACGCAGCCGAGTTTGCTGTCCTGGGCCAGTTTCGAGATCGCCGCCAGGGTCAGGCTCTGCACCCGTTCATCCATGCTGCCGGCCGCTGCGGCGGCAAGGTTGGCGTTGACGGGTTTGACTTTTTCGGCGTCGAAGCCGAGCACCGCGGCGACGCCGCTCTTGGCCTGGGCGATATTCGCCGCGTTCAGGCCGCCCGTCGTGGCTTCCGCCGCTTTGACGGCCATTTCCGTCCATGGCGAGACGTGGCTGACCACGGCGCTGTCGTTGGCCTCGGCCAGCTTGACCACGGTGCGAAGTTTCAAGTCGGCGGGAAACTCGACATCCTGGCCGGTTGCTTCATCGGCCATGGTGGCGCCGGTGGCGGCGTCGATCTCGATGACGAAACTGAGCGCCGTGGTGGCGACTTTGAAGGCATAACTGCCGTCATCGCCGGTGACGGTGCTGGCCAGCGCGGTAGTGCCCTTGGTGCCGGCGGCATCGAGCGCGAACACCTGCACGCGCGCTTTCTTGATGGTGCCCTTGGCGGCCACGCCGCTGACGTTTCTCTGCGCCACTGGAGCTGGGGCAGGTGCAGCCACATCCGGCACGCCGGCAGGGGCGAGCGTGCTGCCGCCGCCCCCGCCGCCACAGCCTGCAGCCAGCAAGGTGGCGGACAAAACGGTCAGTTTGGCGGTCGCGGCCAGATATTGGTTCATTGACATCCCTCAGTTGATTGTTGGTAGTTGCAAAATAATTAAACATTGCAACTGTAGCAATCGAGGGGCGTCATTACGCGCGTAATTCAATCGTGCGCGTCGAAATGAGTGAATTGTTGTTTTTTAGTTCATGCGGCAGGTTTGCCGCGGTAGTCGCGAATAAACGCCAAAATCTGCCTGATGTCGGCCGCGCCTGCCGACTGCGCTATATAAAAGACATCGCGGTCGTCTTGGTGCATGTCGGCGGCGCAGCTCGCTGCCAGCGCCTCGCAGAAATGCTCGGGATCGAACGCGGCGCCCAGTACGTGGTGCAGCGGCGGCATGGCGTGAAATACCAACCTGAAGCTCTTGTCGCGCATTTGCCGGATCACCGGGTCGGCGCCCGGCTCGAAGCCGCGCCCCTGGGCTTCGCCGACCACGGTGTCCATCGTCTTGCGGCCCAGATCGGCATAGTGCAGCACCGCCACGCCGCCGCGCAGGCTGCTGACATGCAGCTCGATGTCGACGCGCCGGCCCGGCATGGTCTGCACGTGCGCGTTGCCCGTCAACACCTGGTCGAACACCTGTTTTTTCAGGGGATGCAGGCGCGCCAGCACCTCGGCGGGGTCGTGCGCCAGATCGCAGACCGTGCTGAACATCGATTCGATGATGCGCAGGCTGCCGTCGGCGGTCACCGCGGTGTCGTCGCAGGCGATGCTGACGTCGAAGTTTTCCATGCTGTTCCAGGTGATTGAATGTGCAATTGCGACGAGTATAAAGGCCGAGACGGGGCGCGGCAATTTGCCGCCGGGATCCGCTGCGCGACGCCGTCTGTCCTGTGATAAACTGCGCCGTTCCGAGGAGCGTTGCGACCGGTCTTATTGAATCGATAAGCCCGGCCAGGCTCGGACTTCTGTAACTGCGCTCACGTACCTTTTCTCAACAACTGAAAGGAGGGCGTGATGAACGCCGTACTCAAAAACCTCAACGATTACCACATCGCCGATATCAGCTTGGCCGCATGGGGTAACAAAGAAATCAAGATCGCCGAAACCGAAATGCCGGGCCTGATGGCGATCCGCGAAGAATTCGCCGCCACCCAGCCGTTAAAAGGCGCGCGCATCACCGGTTCCCTGCACATGACCATCCAGACGGCCGTGCTGATCCAGACCCTGGAAGCGCTGGGCGCCGAAGTGCGCTGGGCCTCCTGCAACATCTATTCGACCCAGGACCACGCCGCCGCCGCGATCGCCGCCAACGGCACCCCGGTGTTCGCCGTCAAGGGCGAAACGCTCGATGAATACTGGGATTACTCGCACCGCATCTTCGAATGGCCGGGCGAAGGCGTGTACTCGAACATGATCCTCGACGATGGCGGCGACGCCACCCTGCTGCTGCACCTGGGCACCCGCGCCGAGACCGACATCAGTCTGCTCGACAATCCCGGTTCGGAAGAAGAAATCTGCCTGTTCAATTCCATCAAGACCCACCTGGCGAAAGATCCGAACTGGTACTCGAAGCGCCTGCCGCACATCATGGGCGTGACCGAAGAAACGACGACGGGCGTGCACCGCCTGGCGCAAATGCACAAAGAGGGCAAGCTGGCCTTCCCGGCGATTAACGTCAACGATTCCGTCACCAAGTCGAAATTCGACAATCTGTACGGTTGCCGCGAATCGCTGGTCGACGGCATCAAGCGCGCCACCGACGTCATGATCGCCGGCAAGGTCGCCGTCATCGCCGGTTACGGCGACGTCGGCAAGGGTTCGGCACAGGCCATGCGCGCTTTGTCGGCGCAAGTGTGGGTCACCGAAATCGATCCGATCTGCGCCCTGCAGGCGGCGATGGAAGGTTTTAGAGTTGTCACCATGGATTACGCGGCCGAACACGGCGACATTTTTGTCACCTGCACCGGCAACTATCACATCCTGACCGAACAGCACATGCTGGCCATGAAAGACCAGGCCATCGTCTGCAACATCGGCCACTTCGACAACGAGATCGATGTCGCTTCGCTCAAGAAATACGAGTGGGACAACATCAAGCCGCAAGTCGACCACGTGATCTTCCCGTCCGGCAAGCGCATCATCCTGCTGGCCGAAGGCCGCCTGGTCAACCTGGGCTGCGGCACCGGCCACCCGTCGTACGTGATGAGCTCCTCGTTCGCCAACCAGACCATCGCCCAGATCGAACTGTTCGCCAACATCGACAAGTACCCGGTCGGCGTGTATGTGCTGCCGAAACACCTGGACGAAAAAGTCGCGCGCTTGCAGCTCAAGAAGCTCAACGCACAGCTGACGGTGCTGACCGACGAGCAAGCCGCGTACATCACGGTGAGCAAGGAAGGTCCGTACAAGCCTGATACGTATCGCTATTAATTTGCGCTATCAGGTAGTTCGCAGTACCGGGGCGCGGCACTCGCCGCGCCTGTCGTTTCTCCCAATTCGAACAACGAGGCTTCCATGCGCTTGATCCTGACCTGGATTATCAACGCCATCGCCCTGATGGCCCTGCCGTACCTGATGCACTCCGTTACCGTCACCAATATCGGCACCGCGCTGATCGCCGCGCTCGTGCTCGGCCTGGTCAACACCCTGATCCGCCCCATCCTCGTCGTGCTGACCCTGCCCGTGACCTTCCTGTCGCTCGGCCTGTTTATCCTGGTCATCAACGCCGTGCTGTTCTGGGGCGTGGCGCAACTGGTCGATGGGTTCCATGTGGCCGGTTTCTGGTCGGCTTTCCTTGCCGCCATTTTGTACAGCGTGATTTCCTGGGCGCTGTCGACCTTACTGCTGCGCAAGGGTGACAACTGAAGATGGAAACAAATAATTTCAGTATCGAGTTTTATCCGCCCAAGACGCCGGAAGGCACCGAAAAACTGCGTGCCGCGCGCGTCAAGCTGGCGGCGCTGCAACCCAAGTATTTTTCGGTCACCTTCGGCGCCGGCGGCAGCACCCAGCAGGGCACGCTCGACACCGTGCGCGAGATCCTCGCCGAGGGCCACGTGGCGGCGCCCCACCTGTCCTGCGTGGGCGGCTCGCGCGCCTCGATCCGCGACGTCTTGAACCAGTTCAAGGACGCCGGCATCAAGCGGGTGGTGGCGCTGCGCGGCGATTTGCCCAGCGGCTACGGCGGCGGCGGCGAATTGCGTTACGCCAGCGAGCTGGTCGAATTCATCCGCGCCGAGACGGGCGACTGGTTTCATATCGAAGTGGCGGCCTATCCGGAAATGCACCCGCAGGCGCGCTCGCCGCAGGACGATTTGAACAATTTCGTCACCAAGGTGCGGGCAGGCGCGAATGCCGCCATCACCCAGTATTTTTATAACGCCGACGCCTACTTCAAATTCGTCGACGAGGCGACCAGGCTGGGCGTGGACGTACCGATCGTGGCCGGCATCATGCCGATCACCAACTACACCCAGCTGATGCGTTTCTCCGACATGTGCGGCGCCGAAATCCCCCGCTGGGTGCGTTTGAAACTGGCCAGCTTCGGCGACGACAGCGCCTCCATCAAGGCCTTCGGCCTCGATGTGGTGACGGATTTGTGCGAAAAATTGCTGAAGGGCGGCGCGCCCGGCCTGCATTTCTACAGCATGAACCAGGCCGGGCCGACCACGGCGCTGTGGGAGCGCCTGAAGGCGCGCTGATCAGCGCTGGCCGGCTTCGGTGAGCACCTGGTCGAGTGGAATGTCGTGCGCGCCGACGGCAAACTCGGTTTCCTGGCAGGCGTAGGCGATCCCCACCGTCAGCGGCCGCGGGGGCGCCTCGAGCGTGCGGTCGTAGTAGCCGCCGCCGTAACCGAGCCGGTAACCTTGCGTGGTAAAACCCAGGCAGGGCACCAGCAGCGCCGGCGGGCGCGCCACCATCCTTAAATGTTGCGGCACCGCCACTCCCATGGCGTCCTTGTGCATCGCTTCGCCCGGGGTCCAGGCCGCAAAACCCAGCGCAGCGTGTTTTGCGACCACCACCGGCAACAGCAGCTGCACGCCCTGCGCGGCCAACTCCGCAAAAGTCGGCGACAAATCGACTTCCCCCTTCAAGGGCCAATACACGGCCAGGGTATCGACCGGGTGGGTTCGCAACCATTGCAGCAGGCATGCGCCGATCTGCGCGTCCCATAGCGCCTTGTCGGCCGCATCGATGGCGGCCCGACGCGCGGCCAGCTGGCGGCGCAGGGCTTGCTTGTCGACGGCCGACCCCGTCTCGCTTGACGCGCCCGCTGGCAGGTCAGCGGGGGCGCGTGGTATTCTTGAAATGCCAGTCATGGGCGCGAATTCGCAGGTTTCAGAGAGTATCCATCAGATGTTGTTGCCAAAATTACTCACTGCCATTGTACTGTCCGCGCTTGCCGGCGGCGCGTTTGCCGCGCAGGATCAAGCGCCGCAGTATCGAGCGGTTCAGCCCGCTCAGCCCGCTCAGCCGGCCATCCAGTACGCCGTGCCGCCGTCGCCAACCGCCGCCAGCGTGGCGGCAGCGGCCAGCCGCGCCGACGACGACAATTTTTTGCTGCTGCGCGAAGCCTCGCGCCAGGACGATGCGGGCGCCGCCGCCAATTATGCCGCCCGCCTGCCCAATTACGTCATTCCGTCTTACGTCGATTATTACCGCCTGAAACCGCGCCTGCGCGAGGCCTCGGCCGACGAAGTGCGTAACTTCCTGGAACGCTGGAAAGGCACGGCGATCGCCGACCGCATGCGCAACGACTGGCTGCTCGAACTGGGCAAGCAGCGCGATTGGGCCAATTTCGACCAGCAACTGCCCCTGTTCGTACTGAACGACGACACCCAGGTGAAGTGTTATGCCCTGGTCTCGCGCGCTTTGAAAGGCGAGCGGGTGGCGGCCGATGCCAAGGCCTTGCTGATCAATCCGCCCGGCTACGGCGAAGCCTGCGCCATGCTGATCGCCACCCTGGCGCAAACTGGCCAGTTCGACCGCAACGATTTATTGGCGCAACTGCGCCTGGCCGGAGAAACGCACGCCACCGGCCCCGCCAAGCGCACCGCCGCCTTGTTGCAAGGTTCGGAAACCTTTACGGCGCAGGCGGTCGACCTGCCAGCGCTGGCGATGGCGCGAGGTATCGGCAGCAACAGCATCGACCATGAAATCTACCTGATCGCCATCGGCCGCATGGCCCGCACCACCATCAAGCTGGCGACGGTGGCGCTGGACAAGAACGCCCCGCGCCTGAGCGCGCAGGAACAGGCGACCGGCTGGGCCAGCGTGGCGCTGGCGGCCTCGATGACCTTGTCGCAGGATGCCTACGGTTACTGGAAAAAAAGCGCCGGCGCGCCGCTGTCGCAAGACCAGCTGCAATGGAAAACCCGCATCGCCCTGCGCCAGGGCGACTGGAACATGGTGCGCGAGACCATCGACGCCATGCCGCCGCAGCTGCGCGCCGATCCAGCCTGGACTTACTGGATGGCGCGCGCCTTGCTGGCGCAGTCGCCCGCCAACCGGGAAAAAGCCAACGCGCTGTACGCCCGCATCGCCGACATCAACAGTTTTTATGGGCAGTTGTCGATGGAAGAGCTGGGCCAGCCGCTGTCGATTCCCGCCGCCGGCGCGCCCTTGGCGGCGTTTGAAATCGCGCCGATGGCCGCCAATCCGGGCCTGCGCCGCGCCCTGAAATTTTTCGACCTGAGATTGCGCTTCGAAGGCACCCGCGAGTGGAACTGGGAGCTGCGCAAGTTCGGCGAGCGCGATCTGATCGCCGCCGCCGAATTCGCCCGCCAAAACAATATCCTCGACCGCATGGTCAATACCTCCGAGCGTACCCGCACCGAGTTCGACTACACCCAGCGTTTTCCCTCTCCCCACAACGAGATTTTGCAGCCGACCGCGCAAAGCCTGGGGCTGGACCGCGCCTGGGTGTACGGCCTGATCCGCCAGGAGTCGCGCTTTATCACCGATGCCCATTCCGGCGTCGGCGCTTCCGGGCTGATGCAAGTGATGCCGTCGACGGGAGAATACGTCGCCAAGAAAATCGGCCTGACCGATTTTGTGCACACCATGTTGAGCGACCTGCGCACGAATATCCTGGTGGGCGCCAATTACATGAACATGGTGCTGGCCAACGCCGATGGTTCGCAGCCGCTGGCCAGCGCCGCCTACAACGCCGGCCCGGGCCGCGCCCGGATCTGGCGTGGCACCCTGAACGGGCCGATGGAAGGAGCGATTTTTGCCGAGTCGATTCCCTATGCGGAAACCCGCACCTACGTCAAAAACGTGCTGGCCAACGCCACCAATTACGCCGCCCTGTTCGAGAAAAAACCGCAATCGCTGAAGGCTAGACTGGGCGTGGTGGCGCCGAGCGGACCGCGCAGCAACCAGCTGCCATAAATAACTAGAATAGTAAAAGGCGCACATGAGAGACAACAAGGTAGTCGTTTTCGGTGGCAATGGTTTTATCGGCAGCCACATCATTGCCCAGCTGGCCGCAGAGGGCGTTCGCGTGGTGGTGCCGACCCGCCGCCCCGAGCGGGCAGGGCACTTGATTCTGCTGCCCGGTGTGCAGGTGGTGGCCTGCGATATCGGCAAGGATGACCTGGTGCCCCTGCTTCACGGCGCCGCCGCCGCCATCAACCTGGTCGGCGTGCTGTATTCGCACCGCGGCACGCCCTACGGCCCCGAATTCAAACACGCCCACGTCGACATCCCGCGCCGCATCGTCGCCGCCTGCGCCGCCGCCGGCGTGCCCCGCTATCTGCACATGAGCGCGCTCGGCGCCGACATCCAGGGCAGCTCCATGTACCAGCGCTCGAAAGCGGACGGCGAAGTGGCTGCACGCGCCGAACCGTCGGTGGCGGCCACCATCTTCCGCCCGTCCGTCGTGTTCGGCCCCGAAGACAATTTCCTGAACATGTTCGCCAGCCTGCAAAAACACTTGCCGGTGGTGCCGCTGGCCTGCGCCGATGCCGAGTTCCAGCCGATCTACGTCGGCGACGTCGCCCGCGCCTTCGTCAATGCTCTCAAAGATCCGAAAACACGGCAGCAGGTGTTCGCCCTGGGTGGACCGGCCATCTACACCCTGGCCGAACTGGTGCGCATGGCGGGACGCTATTCTCACCATCCGCGTCCCATCATTGCCCTGCCGCCCGCGCTGGGCCGCTTGCAGGCGCTGCTGTTCGAAATGATGCCGGGTCAACCCTTGATGAGCCGCGACAATCTCGATTCGATGGCGCACGACAACGTGCTCGATCCCGCCATCCAGGCATTGACAGCGGCCACGCTCGGCATCAAGCTGACGGCGCTCGATGCGGTCGCGCCAAGCTATTTGTCGCCACACGACCGCCTCGACGACTTCCGCGCCCGCGCCGGCCGCTAACCCAATTATTTTGCAACCATGCAGACCACCGAACTCGATCCCTCCCTATCGGAAACTCTCGACCGCGCCCGGCAGCCCGGCCTGACCCTGGTCATCGGTAACAAAAATTATTCGTCCTGGTCGATGCGGCCGTGGGTGGCGCTGACCGCGTTCGGCATCGCCTTCAATGAAGTCAAGGTGCTGCTCGACAAGCCGGACACCGCATCGCGCATCGCCGAATATTCCGGCGCCGGCCGCGTGCCCGTGCTGATCGCCGGCGACATGACCATCTGGGACAGCCTGGCCATCTGCGAATTCGTCGCCGAGCAATTTCCCGACCTGCACATGTGGCCCAGCGACGTCGCCGCCCGCGCCATGGCCCGCTCCGTCACCGCCGAAATGCATTCCGGCTTTTCCGGCCTGCGCAGCGCCATGTCGATGAATTTGAAGGCCCATTTGCCGGGCCGTGGACGAACCGCGGAAGCCCAGGGCGACATCGGCCGCATCTGCGAAATCTGGGAAGAGTGCCTGTCTCGCTTCGGCCACCATGATTATTTGTTCGGCGATTTCTGCATCGCCGACGCCTTTTATGCGCCCGTCGTGATGCGCTTCAAAACCTACGGCGTGTCGCTGGCGCCAGCCTTGCAAGCCTATTGCGACCGCGTGCAACACCACCCGGCGGTGGCAAAGTGGGTCAAAGAGGGCCTGGCCGAAACGGACACCGCCGCATTCCACGACGCCGACATGCCCGATTGACCGGTGAAGCAATGAAACTGTACATCGTCGGCGGCGCCGTGCGCGATGCGCTGCTGGGCCGGCCCGTGTCCGACCGCGACTGGGTGGTGGTCGGCGCCACGCCCGAGCAGATGGTTGCACAGGGTTTCAGGCCGGTCGGCAAGGATTTCCCCGTGTTCCTGCACCCGCAAACGCAGGAGGAATACGCGCTGGCGCGCACCGAGCGCAAGACGGCGCCCGGTTATCACGGCTTCGTGTTTCACACTTCGCCCGACGTCACTTTGGAGGACGATCTGATCCGGCGCGATTTGACCATCAACGCCATCGCCCGCGCCGAGGATGGCACGCTCACCGACCCATTCGATGGTCAAGCGGATATCCAGGCGCGCATTTTCCGCCATGTGTCGGACGCGTTCGCCGAAGACCCGGTTCGCATCCTGCGTCTGGCGCGCTTTGCCGCCCGCTTTGCCGACTTCACGGTGGCGCCGGAAACCATGGCGCTGATGCAAACGATGGTCGCGGCAGGCGAAGTCGACGCCCTGGTGCCCGAACGGGTCTGGCAGGAAGTCGCCCGCGGCCTGATGGAAGCGGCGCCGTCGCGCATGTTGACGGTGTTGCGCGACTGCGGCGCCTTGTTCCGCATCATGCCCGAGCTCGACGCCTTGTGGGGCGTGCCGCAGCCGCCCCTGCACCATCCGGAAGTCGACACGGGCGTGCACATGATGCTGGTGATCGACCACGCCGCCACCCGCGGTGTCGATTTGCCGGTGCGTTTCGCCGCGCTCATGCACGACCTCGGCAAGGGCGTCACCCCGCCGGAAACCTGGCCGGCCCACCACGGCCACGAAGGCCTTGGCCTGAAACTAATCGAACAATTGTGCCGGCGCCTCAAGGTGCCCAACGATTGCCGCGATCTGGCGCTGATGACGGCGCGCGAGCACGGCAACGTCAGCCGCGCGCTCAGCCTGCGCGCCAATACCCTGGTGACCCTGTTCGAGCGTTGCGACGGCCTGCGCAAGCCGGAGCGCTTCGCCCAGATGCTGCAGGCGGCCGAGTGCGATTTTCGTGGCAGGGGCGCGGATGCGGCCGATGTCGAACGTTACGCCGCCTTGCCGTATCCACAAGGGTCGTTCTTGCTGGCAGCGCTGGCCGCCGCCCGCGCGGTCGATGCCGGCGCGGTCGCTGCGAAATGGGCGGAACGGCCGGAACGCATCCGCGAGGCGGTGCACGCGGCGCGCGTATCGGCGGTCAAGCATGCCAGGCCGGCGCTGCTGGCGGCCGCCGGTGTTGACAATACGCACATGGTCGATGATGAAGACACAAGCCAAACGTAAGCAGACGTAAGCAGACGTAAGTATCCACGCGGCAATTTTCGTTCCCTGATATTGTGAACTTTCGACCCAGAAACATGGAGTCTTTGTTCATGATCTTGCTTACTGTCATCAATACCGGGAACGTCCGATGAGCACCCGCCGCCGCACGGCCCTGGTCGCTTTGCTGTTGCTACTGGCCTTGCTGCTGGTATTTCTGTTCAACCGCACCACCGCCGTCGACCTTGGCGCGCAGAACCGCGTCATGCTCAATCTGCGCGAGCTGGAAAAGCTCGACGCCGAGTGGAATGCGAATATTTTACGGGCCCGCATCGGCCTCGACACGGGCGCCCACGCGCTCGATGCCACCTTGCCGCGCATGCTGCAGCTGGAACACAATCTGGACGACGCGCTGTCGATGACCCACGAGCTGTCCACCCGCGCGGCCTACGTGCGCATGCAGGGCGCTCTGCAGGAAAAACAGCGGCTGGTCGGCCAGTTCAAGGGCGGCAACGCCTTGTTGCGCGAATCGCTGGCCGTGCTGCCGCCCTCGATCACCGAACTGAAAACCGAGCTGACCGGTATCGAAGGGGCGCTGGCGCCGGCCCGCACGGTGCTGGCGCTGGACGACGCCCTGAACGCCTTGCTGGCCGATATACTGCGTTTTAACCTGGTGCCGGATCCTTCCCTGGGGGCGAGGATCGAAAACTCGCTCGGCACCGTGCTGGTGCAAAAGGCCGCTTTTTCTCCCGCCATCGGCGAGCGCATCGACAAGCTGGTGCTGCACACCCGCGTTGTGCTGCGCTACCGGCCGCTGGAAAACAGCCTGGAAATCGCCATCGCCAAGACCGGCACCAGCGATGCCGTCGAGCGCCTGAGCCGCCAGTTCGACCGCGAATTCGATGCCGTGCTGACGCAAAAACAGCGTTACCGGACCTGGCTGTTCGCCTACTCGGGCATCTTGCTGCTGCTGCTGATCGCCGCCGCCCGCCGCCTGCAGCGCGCCTTCCGCCAGCTCGACGTCGCCAACCGGCGCTTATCGAAAGCCAATGAAACGCTGGAGCAGCGCGTGCTGGACCGCACCGTCGAACTGGAAGCGCAATCGGCCAAGCTGGAACAGCTCGCCCACCACGACGGCTTGACCGGCCTGGTGAATTACGCCCACCTGACCCGACTGCTCGAGCACGCCCTGATCCGCGCCGGCCGCCGCGACGACTCGGTCGCCGTCATGTTCTTCGACCTGGACGGTTTCAAGGCCGTCAACGACACCCACGGCCACGGCATCGGCGATATCGTGCTGCAGGAAGTGGCGAAACGGGTGCAATCGCGCCTGCGCAAGGAAGATGTGCTTGCCAGGCTCGGCGGCGACGAGTTCGTCATCATGCTGGAACAGGTGAATTCGCCGGAAGCGGCCTGCCGCCTCGCCCAGCTGACCCTAGACGCCATTGCCGGCATCGACCAGGCAGGCGGCAAACCCGTGTCGATATCCGCCAGTATCGGCATCAGCAGCGCCCACGGCCGCAGCGGCGCCGAGCGGGGCGCGGCGGCCCTGCTGGCCGAAGCGGATGCGGCCATGTACGTCACCAAGCAGGCGGGCAAGGCGGGCTACACCGTCAGCGCCGGCGCCCGCTGGCCGGACACCTTGTTGCTCGAAAGCGTGGCACACTAAGAACCCGGCCATAAATTCTTGTGATTTCTAGCTGGCATAAGCGGCGCGCTGCTGTGTTGCTCACCTCTAGCAATGTTAACATTGCGTCGAGGCGAGCGCCTTGCATCGCCCCCTTCTGCTCAGCTATAAATTCACAATAATTTCAGCACGGGTACTTAGCTTTCTGCGCCTGCGCTACAATGGTGTCTTGGTGCAGTGCACCATGACGGGAGGCAGCGATGATCAGGCAACTATTCGACAAGCCTTTGGGGCAGTGGTTCGAAGCCTTGAAACGGGCCAAGGACCGTCCTACCGTGCGCGTCAAACAGCTGGAAGAGCGCGACCGTTTCAGGATGCGCAAGCATTTCCTCTCGCTCGACAACGACGACCGCCTGCTGCGCTTCGGCACCGTGCTGCCCGACGAGCAAGTCATCGCCTACGTCGATAAAATCAACTTCGAGCGCGACACCATCTACGGCGTCTACAACCAGGTCTTCAAGCTCGTCGCGGTTGGCCACCTGGCGTTTGCACCCAAGGCCCAGCTGACGGGCGCCGCCACCGTCACCGAAAAAGAGAAGGTCGCCGAATTCGGCGTCTCCGTACTGGCCATCGCCCGCGGCCAGGGCATCGGCTCCAAGCTGTTTCAACGGGCCGCGATTCACTGCCGCAATGCCGACGTCGACACTTTATACATGCAGTGCCTGTCGTCGAACCAGACGATGATGCATATCGCCAAGAAGGCGGGGATGGAGATTCACCGGGAGTACGGCGAGGCGGATGCCTATCTGCGGCTGCCGCCGCCCAGTCCCGGGACGGTGATGCAGGAGGCGATCGAGGAGCAGTTTGCGACCATCGATTACACGTTCAAGGCGACCAACCGCGCCGCCGCGAAACTGTTCGAGCGCTAGCGAGGCGGGGACTGGCACTTGCTGCCTGTCCCCATTTTGCTCAGCGGCAAACTAATTATTTGCTTCGACTCGAAAATTGGGACAGGCATCTTCGCTTCGCTCGTGCCAGTCCCCCTTCTGCTTACACCAGCGGCAAGGCGGTAGTGTCCTTAATCCGCTGCAACGCAAAACTCGATTTCACATCCGCCACCGACGGGTGGATCAAAAGCGTCTTCATCATGAACCGCGAAAAATGCTCCATGTCTTCCACGTGGACCCGCAGCAGGTAATCCATCTCCCCCGTCATCGCATAACAAGCCACCACCTCCGGCCAGCCTTCCACCGACTCGGCAAAATCCGCATGCGGCGAATTCGAGGCGCGGCGGGCGCCGGCGGCGTTGGCCCCTTCCTTGTACTTTTCAAGCCGCACATTGACGTAAGCCAGCAGGCCGAGCCCGATCTGGGTCGGGTCGAGCAGCGCCACGTACTGGCGGATCACGCCCGCTTCCTCCAATCGTTTGATGCGCCGCAGGCAGGGAGAAGGGGATAAGCTGACTGCGTCGGCCACGTCCTGGTTCGAGGCCCGGCCATCCGCCTGCAGGATGCCGAGGATTTTACGATCTGTTTTATCAAGCTCGATTTTTGGCATATTTTCTCCATTCGGCGCTATTTTACGCAATTTAATAGCCAAAAACCCCGACGGCCAGCCATCGTTTGAAATTTAATGCCGGGGCTGCAGGACTATACTGTCGCAACAAAAATCACGGAGATCAGCATGAAATTTCAGACCTGGGAAAACCCGATGGGCACCGACGGCTTCGAGTTTGTCGAGTACGCCGCACCCGATCCGAAAGCCATGGGCGCCCTGTTCGAGCAGATGGGTTTCACGGCCATCGCCCGTCACCGCCACAAGGATGTCACCCTGTACCGCCAGGGCGAAATCAATTTCATCATCAACGCCGAGCCGGATTCCTTCGCCCAGCGCTTTGCCCGCCAGCACGGCCCGTCCGTCTGCGCCATCGCCATCCGCGTCGATGACGCCGCTTTTGCCTACCGCCGCGCGCTCGAACTGGGCGCCTGGGGTTTCGACAATAAGAACGGCCCGATGGAACTCAACATTCCGGCCATCAAGGGCGTGGGCGATTCGCTGCTGTACTTCGTCGACCGCTGGCGCGGCAAGAACGCCGGCGCCCAGCCCGGCGGCATCGGCGACATCAGCATCTACGACGTCGATTTCGTTGCCATCCCCGGCGCCGACGCCAATCCGGTCGGCAACGGCCTGACCTATATCGACCATCTGACGAATAACGTGCACCGCGGCCGCATGAAGGAACTGGCGGATTTTTACGAGTCCCTGTTCAACTTCCGCGAAATCCGTTACTTCGACATCGCCGGCAAGCACACCGGTCTGAAGTCGAAAGCCATGACTTCGCCCTGCGGCAAGATTCGCATCCCGATCAACGAATCGTCCGACGACAAATCGCAGATCGCCGAATACCTCGACCAGTACCACGGCGAAGGCATCCAGCACATCGCGCTGGGCACCGACGACATCTACCACTCGATCCAGCAGATGCGCGACACCGGCATCGCCTTCCAGGACACCATCGAAACCTACTACGAACTGGTCGACCGCCGCCTGCCGAGCCACGGCGAGAACCTGGAAGAACTGAAACGCCTGCGCATCCTGATCGACGGCCAGAGCAACGAGCACGAGCGCGAACTGCTGCTGCAGATTTTCAGCCAGAACGTCATCGGCCCGATCTTCTTCGAGATCATCCAGAGAAAAGGCGACCAGGGCTTCGGCGAGGGCAATTTCCGCGCCCTGTTCGAATCGATCGAACTGGACCAGATCAAGCGCGGCGTGTTGAAAGATACCAGCGAAGACACCAGCGCAGCATAAAAGTAAAACCTGCATCACCGGAGACAAGACCACATGAACGCACCACTCGACCGCGCCCAGCTGGAACCCCAGCCGTCGCAGGATATTTCCCTCAACGACAAATGGACGCTCGAGCGCGGCCGCGCTTTCATGACCGGAACGCAGGCGCTGATCCGCCTGCCGATGATGCAGCAGGAGCGTGATGCCGCTGCCGGCCTGAACACGGCCGGCTACATCACCGGCTATCGCGGCTCGCCCGTCACCTCGATCGACATGACGGCCGTCAAAGCCAAAAAGCACCTCGATGCGCACAACGTCCATTTTCATCCTGGCCTGAACGAAGACCTGGCGGCAACCGCCGTCTGGGGCACTCAGCAAACCAATCTGTTCAAGGATGCCAAGTACGACGGCGTCTTCTCGATGTGGTACGGCAAGGGCCCCGGCGTCGACCGTTGCGGCGACGTTTTCAAACACGGCAACAACGCCGGCAGCTCGAAATTCGGCGGCGTGGTGCTGCTGGCCGGCGACGACCATGCGGCCAAATCCTCGTCCACCGCCCACCAGTCCGACCACATCCTGGCGGCCTGCGGCATTCCCGTGCTGTATCCCGCTTCGGTGCAGGAATACATCGACTACGGCCTGCACGCCTGGGCCATGAGCCGCTACACGGGCCTGTGGGTGTCGATGAAGTGCGTCACCGACATAATCGAGTCGGGCGCCGTGGTCGACTTCGATCCGGACCGCGTGCAAACCATCATCCCGACCACCTTCGACATGCCCGCTGGCGGCCTGAACATCCGCTGGCCGGACGCCATCCTGGACCAGGAAGTCCGGATGAACAATTACAAGTGGTACGCGGCACTGGAATATGCGCGCGTGAATAAACTCAATAAAATCATCTGGGACAGCCCGAAGCCGAAGATCGGCATCATCACCGCCGGCAAGAGCTATCTGGACACGCGCCAGGCACTGGCCGACCTCGGCATCGATGAGCAAGCGGCGGCCGACATCGGCATCCGCCTGTATAAAATCGGCATGACCTGGCCGCTGGAGGCGGACGGCGTGCATTCCTTCGCCGAAGGCCTCGATGAAATCCTGGTGGTGGAAGAGAAGCGCCAGATCCTCGAGTACGCCTTGAAAGAAGAGTTGTACAACCTGCCGGACGGCCAGCGTCCGCGCGTGGTCGGTAAATTCGACGACACCGGCGAATGGCACAACAAGAACACGGCCGGCCACGGCGACTGGCTGCTGCCGGCGACCTATGAACTCAATCCTGCCTTGATCGCCCGCGCCATTGCCAGCCGCATCTCGCACTATTGCGCCGGCCACCCGGTCGAGCAGCGCGTGAAGGAACGCATCGCTTTCCTGGAAGCCAAAGAGCTGGTGCTGAAAAACGTCGGCACCAAGCCGAACCCGGACACCGACCGCACCCCGTATTTCTGCTCGGGCTGCCCGCACAATTCGTCGACCAAGGTGCCGGAAGGCTCGCGCGCGCTGGCCGGTATCGGTTGCCACTACATGGTGCTGTGGATGGACCGCGAAACCTCGACGTTTACGCACATGGGCGCCGAAGGCGTCACCTGGGTGGGCCAGGCGCCGTTCACCAATGAAAAGCACGTGTTCACCAACCTCGGTGACGGCACATACTTTCACTCAGGCATCCTGGCGATCCGCGCGGCGGTGTCGGCCAAGGTCAACATCACCTACAAAATCCTGTTCAACGATGCGGTCGCCATGACGGGCGGCCAGGAATTCGACGGCCCGCTCGATCCGGGCATGATCAGCCGCCAGATCGCCGCCGAAGGCGTCGGTCCCATCATCGTCGTCACCGACGAACCGGAGAAATATCCGGACGACTACAAATGGGCCGAAGGCGTCACCGTGCGCCACCGTAGCGAGCTGATGGACGTGCAGCGCGAACTGCGCGACTGCCCGGGCGTATCGGCCATGATCTACGACCAGACCTGCGCGTCGGAAAAACGCCGCCGCCGGAAGAAAGGCGAATATCCCGACCCTGCCAAGCGCGCCGTCATCAACGAGGCCGTCTGCGAAGGTTGCGGCGATTGCTCCGTGCAATCGAACTGTCTGTCGGTCGAACCACTGGAAACCGAACTGGGCCGCAAGCGCCAGATCAACCAGTCGTCCTGCAACAAGGATTTTAGTTGCGTCAACGGCTTCTGCCCGAGTTTTGTGACGGTGGAAGGCGGCGCGCTGAAAAAGCCGAAGAAGGCGGCAGCCACCACGACGGAAGCGACCCCGCCGGCACTGCCGTCGCCGGTGCTGAAATCGACCGCCGATCCTTACGGCATTCTCATCACCGGCATCGGCGGCACCGGCGTGGTCACCGTCGGGCAGATCCTGGCCATGGCCGCACACGTCGAAGGCAAGGGCGCCATCGTGCTCGACATGAGCGGCCTGGCCCAGAAGGGCGGCCCGGTGATGTCGCACGTGAGACTCGCCGACAAACAGTCGGACCTGCACTCGACCCGCGTCGGCACCGGCAGCGCCGATCTGGTGATCGGCTGCGACCTGATCGTCACCGCCAGCCGCGACGCCTTGTCGCGCATGGGCGAAGGGCGTACCTTCGCTGCCATCAACTCGACCGGTTCGTCGACGGCGGCCTTCGTCAAGAACCCGAACTGGCAATTCCCCGGCGAAGGTTCGCAGGCCGAAATCGTCAAGGCCTGCGGCGCCGATCATGTCGATTTCATCGATGCCGGCAAGATCGCGACTTCCCTGATGGGCGACTCGATCGCCACCAATATGTTCATGCTGGGTTTCGCCTGGCAAAAGGGCCATGTGCCGCTGAGCGAAGAATCGATTCTGAAAGCGATCGAACTGAACGGCGTCTCGGTGCCCTTCAACAAGTCGGCTTTCCTGTGGGGCCGCACGGCTGCCCACGATGTCGCGCCTTTGATCAAGATGACGACGCCTGCCAAGGTGATCGAGTTCAAACGCACCCAGACCCTGGACGACGTGGTGAAACGCCGCATCGAACTGCTGACGGCGTATCAGGACGTCAAATACGCCGAACAATATAAATCGTTCGTCGACCAGGTGCGCGCTGCCGAAGCGCAAGTGGGCACCAGCACGCGCCTGACCGAAGCGGTGGCCCGCTACTTCTACAAGTTGATGGCCTACAAGGATGAGTACGAAGTGGCGCGCCTCTACACCGACGGCGCTTTCAAGGAAAAAATCGCCAATATGTTCGAGGGCGACATCACCTTGAAATTCCACCTGGCGCCGCCGCTGTTCGCCAAGCACAACAAGGAAGGCCACCTGGTCAAGCAGGAGTTCGGTCCGTGGATGATGAAGGCCTTTGGTTTGATGGCGAAGATGAAGGGTTTAAGAGGCGGTGCCCTCGACATCTTCGGCTACACGGCCGAGCGCCGCATGGAGCGCGCGCTGATCGGCGAGTACCGCGCGACCATCGGCGCGCTGCTGCCGAAGCTGACGGCCGACAATCTGGCGCAAGCGGTGGCGATTGCCAGTATCCCGGAGGATATCCGCGGCTACGGGCACGTGAAGGAGCGTCATCTGCGCGCGGCGAAGGTGAAGGAAGCGGCGTTGCTGGAATCCTTCGGCGTGCCGGCTGCCACCAGCCACGCGGCTTAAAAAGCAGGGGTCAGGCGCTCAGCCTGACCCCGATGCTCTCAATGCCGCAACTCGGTCGAACTCTGCACTGAACTGCGCGGTCCCCTGAACGCTGCCTCCGCCGCGGCCGTGTCCGTAAACTGCTCGAACTTCGTCACCTTGCCGTCTTTCACCGTAAAGATGTGCACCCACTCGCTGCCGAAATCGGCGCCTGTCGATTTGACGTGCCAGCGGGCGTTGCCGGTCACCACCACCTTGTCGCCCTCTGCAATAAAATCGCGCGGGGTGAAATGGATGGTGTCGACGTTGTTGGCCAGGTGCGAAAAAAACTCGCCCACCTCGTATTGACCATTGAAGGTGCCGGCAAACGGCACCTGTTCGATGTCGGCGCTGGTCCAGCAGACATCGTCGGCGCACTGCTCGAGCACGCCCTTGATGTCGCCCTTGCCGTACAGCTCGTACGCGTGCATGACCAACTGCTTGTTTTGAATGCTGTCCATGGCGTTCTCCCGGAATGAATCTCTTCATACTAGGATGGCAGCGCGCGCAGTCAAGGAAGAAGCACGGCCTTGAACAGCATGATCAATCCCCACACCGACACGCCCCACACGAGGGTGCGCAAGACCGGCACGCCGAAGGCATACAGCGGTACATACAGCACGCGCGCACCCAGGTAGAGCCAGCAGCCCAGCACGGTTGCGCCCGTGTGGATATTGGCGCTGTGGGCGATCAGCACGGCGGCGGCGAACAGGGGCAGGGTCTCGAAAAGGTTCGCTTGCGCGCGTTGCAGGCGCGCCGTCAGGCGGCCCGGCGGCAAGTTGTCGGTATCGCGGGCGCTGACATTGAAGCTGAGGCCGGTTTCCCTGGTGCGTAAAGACGAGGCGATAAAAATTTGCACCAGCGCCAGCACCAGGGTCCAGGCAAGTAAGGTCAATTCGATGGTCATGAGGCGTCTCGATGAATTTGGAGTGGCCAGAATAGCAAAGGACGCGGCCCGAAGCGACACCATTGGCGGCTATAATTTCCAGGTATTAATTCCCACGTTTTAACGCCCACCTTAATTTGTTGCCGGAGTAAGTCGATGATCCGTTCCGTTTCGCTGTTGGTCCTGTCCGCCGCCGTCTCCCTGGCGCAGGCCGCGCCCGATCTCACCACCGTGTCCGAACGTTCCGGTTTCATCAAGACCGGCCGCTACGACGAAGTCATCCGCCTGTGCGCCGCCTTTCAGAGCGCCTACCCACAGCAAGTCAGATGCATCGATTTCGGCACCACCCCGGAAGGGCGGCCGATGAAAGCGCTCATCGTCACCCGCACCGGCGCCTTCACCGCCAAGGCGGCGCGCGCGCGCAATTTGCCGGTCACCCTGATCCAGGGCGGCATCCACGCCGGAGAGATAGACGGCAAGGACGCCGGCTTTCAAGCAATCCGCGAAATCCTCGACGGCAAGCTGGCCAAGGGTGCGCTCGACAAGCAGGTGCTGATTTTCGTGCCCGTGTTCAACGTCGACGGCCACGAGCGTTTTACGCCGAACAACCGGCCGAACCAGAGAGGTCCTGTCGAAATGGGCTGGCGCACCACCGCCCAGAATTTCAATTTGAACCGCGATTACGTCAAAGCCGACGCGCCCGAGATGCAGGCGATGCTGAACCTGGTCAACGCCTGGGATCCGCTGGTGTATGTCGACCTGCACGTCACCGACGGCGCCAAGTTCGAGCACGATGTGTCGATCCAGGTCGAGCCGGTGTATTCGGGCGACAGCGAGTTCCGCAAGGCCGGCCTTGCTCTGCGCTCGAACGTGATCGCCGACATCACGAAATTGGGCTCGCAGCCGCAGTCCTACTACATGTCCTTCGTCGACAACGACAACCCGGCCTCCGGCTTTGCCGACGGCGTCTCCGATCCGCGCTTTTCCACCGGCTATTTTCAGCTGAGAAATCGCATGGCCATGCTGGTCGAAACCCACTCCTGGAAAGATTATCCGACCCGCGTGCGCATCACCCACAACGCGTTTGTTTCCGTGCTCGACCAGGTAGCGGCGCACGGTGCGCAGTGGCAGCAGGCCGCCGCCGCTGCCGATGCACGGGCCATTAAAATCGCCGGCAGCGCCGTGCCCTTGACGTGGAAAACCACCGAGAAATCGCACATGGTCGATTTCAAGGGCTACGCCTACACCCGCACGCCGTCCGATGTGTCCGGCATCCTGATGACCCATTACGACGAGTCGAAACCGCAAATCTGGACCGTGCCGCTGCGCGACGAGGTGCTGCCCGATCTCACCGTCAATGCCCCCGGCGCCGGTTACGTCGTCCCGGCCGCGTATGCCGCCATCGTCGCCGCCAAGCTGAACCAGCACGGCATCGCCTATGCCGTCATCAAGACGCCGCAAGCGAAAGCCGCCGTCGACACCTTCCGCGCCGACAAGGCCACGTTTACGGCCGGCTCTTTCGAATCGCACCAGCGCCTGGCCGTGACCGGCGCCTGGAAAAACGAGCCGCGCCCGGTCGGCGCCGGCGCCCTGTACGTCCCGGTCGGCCAGCCGAAAGCGAGACTGGTGATGGCGATGTTCGAACCGCAGGCGCCGGATTCGATGCTGGCCTGGGGCATGTTCAATAACGCCTTCGAGCGCAAAGAGTATATGGAAGAATACGTCGCCGAAGACGTCGCCCGCGAGCAGCTGGCCGCCGATCCGGCGCTGGCGGCGGAGTTCAAGAAAATGGTCGACACCGACCCCGCCTTCGCCAAGAACGGCCGCGCGCGCCTGGAGTTTTTCGCCAAGCGCCATCCGTCGTGGGATGAGCGCTTTAATTTGTATCCGGTGATGCGCACTAATGTCGAGTTAAAATAATGAGCAAGGGGGACAGGCGCCAGTCCCCCTGCAAAAGAGGCCGTCGATGACACCCGCCATCAAACCCGTCCCCACCACCCTGATGGTGCTGCTGCTGTTCCTCACCCAGGCCTGCACCGACATTTTTCTGCCCGGCCTGCCGCAGATCGCCAAAGAGTTCAACAGCAGCATCGACGTCGCCAGTCTCACCATCTCCGTCTATAACTATTGCCAGGCTGCCGTCGTGCTGGTGATCGGCGTGGTCAGCGATGTGCGCGGGCGGCGGCCGACCATGCTGATCTGTTTCGGCTTGCACATCCTCGCCACCGTCTGGATCGCCCTGTGCTCCTCGATGGGCACCATGATCGCCATGCGCGCCGTGCAGGCGCTGGGCAGCGCCGCCGTCTACATCGTGCTCCGCATGATCATCAAGGACACCCTCGACAAAAAGGCCCAGATCCACGCCACCGGCTTATTGGTGATCGGCCTGGTGCTGTCGCCGATTCTGGCGCCGGTGGTCGGCAGCTGGATCGTGCACTGGTCGTCCTGGAGATATTGCTTCTGGCTGCTGGCGCTGCTCGATATTCCCCTGTTCATCTGGGCGTTTTGCGTTGTCGGCGAAACCAATCTGCATCGCGACGCATTCAAGGCCAGCTTCAGCTGGTCTGCCCACGCCGGCAACTATGGGCAAGTCCTCAAAGATTCGTACTTCCGCGGCATGGCCCTGATCGTCGGCGCCGGCTTCGCTGCCTTTTACGCCTTTATCAGCATCTCCAGCTTCATGTTCATCCAGCAGTTTCACATGCGCGAGACGACGTATGGCTACGTGTTCATCGCGCTGGCGCTGTCCTACCTGGCCGGCAACCGGCTGATGAGCCTGCTCAACGCCCGTTCACTGGCGCCGCAACGCATCATCGCGCTGGGCATCCTGGTGTCGGTGCTCGGCGCCGCCTGCGTGCTGGCCGGCCCCCTGTTGGCGCAGGCGACCATGATCGCGCTGGCGATCGCCTTCGGCACCTGCCTGCTGCGGCTGGCGACGGCCTTGATCATCCCGCCGGCGCAAGTGGAAGTAACGAATCACTTTCCGCAACACGGCGCCCACGCGCTGGGCCTGCTCACCTGCACCCAGTATTGCTTCGCCGCCATCGGCACCATGGTGGTGTCGAACCTGTGGTTCGCGCCCAGCGTGAATTTCATGATCAGCACGGTGGTGTTCGTGATCCTGTCGGCGCTGGGCTACCTGGCGGTGGCCAGGCAGAGCCGAAATGCTACACCCACAGCCGATACATCCAGAACGACTCATCCTCGATAAACCGCTGCGCAAATTCGCCGGGCGCAAAGCCGGTGATGCGCTTGGCGGTGCGGCTCATGTGGGCCTGGTCGGCAAACCCCTGGTCGTGCGCCAGGCCCGCCCAGTCGAGCGGCTGGCCGGCCTCGAAGCGGTCGCGCGCAGCGAAAAACAATCCCTCGGTGCGCACCAGCGATTGCCACTCGCGCAGCGACCTGCCGCTGAATGACTTGATGCGCCGCTCGACGTGGCGCGGGCTGTGCACGCGCGCCCAGTCCTGCGCCTGCCAGGCCAGCCGCTCGACCCAGTGGCGGCCCAGTTGCCGCAACGATGGCTGAGCAATGCTGCGGCCTTGCAGCGCCTGCCAGCGCGGCGCCAGGAAGCGCGCCAGCACGGCCAGGATGTCGTCGTCGTGACAAGCGAGCAGGGCCTCCCACAGGGGCTGAAAAGCCGCGTCGATGAGGTGCGTGGCCGGCACGAAGCGGTCCTGGATGGCCGCCAGGTCGATGCCGAACAGCGCGTGCGCCGCATCGGCATTGAAACAGGCCATGGCGCCCCATCCCGTGGAGGGCGCCCAGCTTGTGCCCGGCCGGGACTGCGTGCCGGACACCACGACGGCGGCGCCGAACGCCTGCCATTGTCCGTCCGGCCCGATGAGCCCGGCGTCAAGGCCCCGATACCAGGAAATCGTGACCAGCGGCGACGCCGGAAAATGGCTCAGGCGCTGGGCGTCGTTCAGCTTAACGGCGCGGGTATCGCGGCTGAGTACGGCAACCACGGCGCCTTGCAGCGCTGGCGGCGGCAGCCACAAGCGGTCGCTGGCGGCTGCCGAACGGGGCGCCCGCGCCAGTGGATGCGGGCAGCGGTCGGGCAGGGCGTAAATAGCGTTCGGCATGGGGCAAGTATAACCACGGCGGGCCGACCCACCATTGTCGTTTGCGTTCAAGACGCCGGTGGCGGGAAGCGGGAAAATCGTTCCCATGAAAACATCAACCGCCGCCGGATGTCCCTTTCACGCCAAGCAGCCCGCACCGGCGCCGCCCCTGCAAGCGCCCGGCAACTGGCCGCCCGGTCCGCCATCCGGCTTGACCGGCTGGCGTTTGCTGCGCCGGATGTCGAAAGGATTGCTGGGCGCTTGCGCCGACTGGCGCCGCCAGTACGGCGAGCTGGTCCATTTGCGCATCTGGCCGGAGCACCAGATCATCGTGACTTCACCGCAACTGGCGCGCGAATTATTGGTCGATCATCACGACGATCTGATCCGCTGGGAGCGCGGCATCCGCATCTTTTCGCAGTTGCACGGCAGCAGCGTGCTGACGGCCGAGGATAAAGCCTGGTACACCAAACGCCAGGCGCTGCAGCCGGGCTTCTTGCCCAAGGGCGTGCAGCCGATGATGGCGGACATCGCAACGGCGACGGCCGCCGCCCTTGCCGGCTGGCGAGACGAGCTCGACGACTTCCCCATCGAACGCGCTTTCAACGCACTCGGCATGGACGTCATCCTGCGCATCGTGTTCAGCGGCGCCAGCGACGGCGACACCGCGCTGGCCGAACGCGCCGTGCACGACACGGCGGTGGCCGCCAATGCCGAAATGTACTGGCCCGTCAGCCTGCCGAACTGGCTGCCGTGGAAACGCGCCAAGCGCCGCGGCCTGCGCGTGCTCGACGACCTGATCCACCGTCACATTTCCGCCCGGCTGGCACTCGATGCCGCCGACTGGCCCGACGACATGCTCAGCCGTTTGTTGGCGCTGCATCGCGACAAACCCGCCGACTGGCCCCTGCGGGCGGTGCGCGATGAATGCATGACGGCATTTTTGGCCGGCCACGAAACCTCGGCCGCTACCCTGAGCTGGTGGAGCTGGTGCATGGCCGCCAACCCTGCTGCGCAGGCTGCCGCGCAGGCCGAGGTCGACGAGGTGCTGCAGGGCAGGATGCCTACGGCGGCGGACCTGCCGAAGCTGGCGCTGCTGCATCTCACCTTGCAGGAAACCATGCGCCTGTATCCGGCCGCGCCCGTGTTGATGACGCGGCGCGCGCTGCGCCAGATCACCTTGGGCGGATGGCAACTGCCAGCCGGCACCCTGTTCACCATCCCGGTACAGCTGATGCAGCACGATGCTCGCTGGTTCGACGATCCGCTGGCGTTTCGGCCGCAACGGTTCATGACGAACAATGCGCCACGCGGTGCCTACATGCCGCTCGGCGCCGGCCCGCGCGTCTGCCTGGGCCAGCACCTGGCGATGACGGAGATGACCGTGATCACCGCCATGCTGCTGCAGCGGTTTACCTTGGCTGTGCCAAGCGGCATGCCGCCGCCCAAGCCGGTGTTTCACATTACGCTGCGGCCGCAGACGCCCCTGCGCTTGACCCTGACCGCGCGTGAGGGGTCAGACAGCGGATCGTTATAAAATGGCTCGTCGACGAAACTAAGTGATGCTGAAATGAACCCCGATTTTGTTGTTTATTCTCCAGGCAATCAGTTGTTGCTCGTGGTGGAGGTCAAAGCGACCAAAAATGGATCGGAGCAGTGGGCTGCCAAGTTTCGGCGAAACCTGATCGCGCACGGCGCTGCACCTGACGCGCCGTATTTTTTGTTGATTCTTCCTGAGCGTGCGTACCTGTGGAAAAACGCATTGGCGACGGAAGATACACTGCCGAGCTTCGTCAGCGATACAAGGAATCTTTTAAATCCCTACCTTTACAGATATGGCGAAGATTATTCTGGACTAAGCGAAAGCAGTCTCGAGCTTGCCGTGCGCTCATGGTTGAACGACCTCGCCAGCCCGAACTGGCATGCGAAGGAGAGTCAGGAGAGACTGTTGGCCGAATCCGGACTCGCGGCGCAGATGCGTGATGGCTCCATTGCCTATGGAGCTGTAATGTGAAAGTACTGGTCGAGACGAATTTTGTTCTCGAACTCGTATTTAGCAGAGACAAGTTCGTGTCTTGTCGTTCCTTGATGGAGATGGCGCAGAGGAAGGAATTGGAGCTCTTGCTGCCAGCCTACTGCCTGGTCGAGCCTTACGAGGCAATCATCAGGCGGCGCAAGACTCGATTGCAAGCGCATGAATCTCTAACCAGGGAAATTCGCGAGATCACCCGCTCGACTCAGTTTGCCGAGCCCGCCAATCAGTTGGCGGAATTGACCGGGCTTTTGATCCAGGTCGGCGAAGATGAGCAGCGAGAGCTGCGACATGTTCTTGAACAATTGCTGCAGATTGCTTCGATCATAGAGCTGGGGGATGCGATTCTTCGAGAGTCGCTCGATTTGCAAGACCAGCAAACGATGTCCCCGCAGGACGCCGTGGTATTTGCCTCGGTGCTTGCTGCCTTGCGCCAGAGCGGAGGCCCTGCATGTTTTCTCACTAGGAACAGCAAGGATTTCTCACTGCCTGGCATCGAAGAAGCCCTCGCTCCTTTCGATTGTACGGTCCTGTTTGATTTCGAGAAGGGCCTGAATTTCGTCCGTAACCTGCTTGCAGGCGCAAATCCTGGCAGCTGAATTCACGGTAACGACGACAACAGCACCGTCACCACCTTGCCATCCACCCCGCGGCTGAGCTGATACACGCGGTCGAATTCCAGGTCGCCGATCTGTGTCCCCGGCGCCCCACCCAGTCGCGTCACCAGGTCGGCCAAGGTATCGGAATGCCCCACCACCAGCACCGCGCCGCCGGTCAACGCTTTAATGCGCGCAACGATTTCCTGCGGCTTGTCGGCGTCATAGGATTGCACGGCAACGCCAGCCCGCTCCGCCATCGGCTGCGCCGTCTGCATGGTGCGCACCGTTTGCGAACTGAACACGGCGTCGATGCCGGCCTGGCGCAGCATGGCCGCGATGTTGCGGGCGCGTTGCTGGCCCTGCGGCGTCAGCGCCGGATCCTTGCCCGCTTCTTTCTCGCCGTGGCGCACCAGGTAGATAAACGCGGGATCGGCCAGCGCCAGCCCCGGCATGGCCAGGCACAGCAGCAACAGCAGACGCGCGATCATCGTTTTATACCGATTGCAGGGGAATGGTGCCGAAGGCCGACGTCGGCGTCGAGCACGGCTCTTCGTCGAAGGCGATGTCTCCCAGCGGGTTGGCGACGCCATCCGTTTTCAGATCAGTGAAACCGAACATATTCTTGTCCATCAGGTGAGAAGGCACCACGGTCGACAGCGACGAGAAAATACTTTCGACACGGCCGGGGTACTTTTGTTCCCACTCGCGCATCAAGCCCTTGATCTGCTTGCGCTGGAGGTTTTCCTGCGAGCCGCACAAATCGCACGGAATGATCGGGAATTGTTTTACTTCCGCGTATCGGGTCGAGTCGGCTTCCTTCACATAGGCAAGGGGACGGATCACCATGTGCTTGCCGTCGTCCGACACCAGCTTGGCCGGCATGCCCTTGAGTTTGCCGCCAAAAAACATATTCAAGAAAAAGGTCTCGAGGATGTCGTCGCGGTGGTGGCCGAGGGCGATCTTGTTGCAGCCGAGTTCGTCGGCGACGCGATACAAGATGCCGCGGCGCAGGCGCGAGCACAGTGAGCAGGTGGTTTTGCCTTCCGGGATC
>JACXTT010000427.1_pt1 | contig 70985 bp, 63 predicted proteins | sample 9270951 | NCBI WGS metagenome assembly JACXTT01 (sample SAMN15532306, study PRJNA645909) | rock metagenome | isolation source: weathered quartz diorite | place: Puerto Rico | collected 2017-06-21
GGGGCTCTGTGGCCTGGCGGATGGTACACCTCTTGGGGCGTCTTGAGTTGCTTAGCGGTGGGGGCGTCGTTCACGCCAGCGTTTCGCCTCCCTATCGGTCGACGAGCCAATAGGCTGCCGTAGGCCTCACCTATATGGCGTGCTGTGGCCTCATCGATCGAGGATCCAAGCAGCGTATTCGCCAACCATCGGAGATATTTTGCGACATGCGTAAGGCGGGAATATTCGCTTCCAATTCCGATCCTTTGCCCGACTCGACTCCTTGCCAAGTGGGCCACCTTAGAATCGCTTTGCTTGCGGAACCGCTTCTGGCATTCGTCCCGTATCGCGTCCAGCTCCGCCGGGCTGAAGAAGCGTCTGCCCCTGAACCTCTTTTCTAGGTCAATGCCCCGCCCCACACAGTAAGTAAGAAGCACGTTGATCGAGGCAAGTGCGGCATCCATGCTTGCCACGGATAGCGAACGATTTCGCACCTGCGTCGTCACGAACAAATTCGGATGGAAAAGGGGAATTCCTGTGTCCGGATCGACAAGCAAGCAATACCTCTCGCCATCGCCCATGACGAATCCATGAGTTCTGTACTTACGTTGCATACCCGCTCTCCCATCAGCACATTCGCAACAGCTTTCAAGGTAAAGCTTAGGTGAGAAATCAGGGTTTGATCCGGCGGACAAACGTCCAGTATCAGAAAGAAAAAACCCCCGAAAGATCGGGGGTTTAGACTCAAAAACCGTACATAGAGATTCTAAGGTGCATCCTAGAACGGAATATCGTCGTCGTCGAAGCTGTTGTTCTGTGCGGGGGCCGGGGCCGACTGGCGCTGGTTGCCGAAGTTGTCGCCACCGCGCTGGTTGCCGTAGTCGTTGCCGCCGCGGGACTGGCCACCGCCGCCGTAGCCGCCACCGCCACCGCCGCCCTGGCGCTGGCCACCACCACCGCCACCGCCCTGCGAACGCTGGAAGCCGCCGCCGCCACCTGCACCACCCTCGGAACCGCCGCCGAGCATCTGCATCTCGTTGGCGATGATGTCGGTGCTGAAGCGCTCGATGCCGTCCTTGTCGGTGTACTTGTCGGTGCGCAGCGAACCTTCGATGTAGACCTGGCGACCCTTCTTCAGGTATTCGCCGGCGATCTCAGCGAGGCGGCCGAACAGCTTCACGCGGTGCCACTCGGTGCGCTCCTGCTTTTCGCCGCTCTGCTTGTCGGTCCAGTTCTCGGAGGTGGCGATGCGCAGGCTGGTGATTGCCGCGCCGCCGCTGGTGTAACGGGTTTCCGGATCGGCGCCAAGATTGCCGACGATGATGACCTTGTTGATACCGCGTGCCATGTGCGAGATGTCCTCTGTGAGCCGGCGCTGCGTTCTGGGGCAGTCAGCACCGGGATGGTTGATCCGGCAGCCATCATAACCATGGGCCGCCCGTCGAAACAGAATGGACTTTTCGCCCCTGACCCGCCTGCCGGCCCGGCTTGAGCCCGGGCCGGCGTCCGGGTCGGACGAAAAAACCCGCCGAATCAGACCACTGCCCGTTCTCAGGGGCTGCGACACGGGGTCTGGCCGGAATTTCGTGGGAGCGCACCCTGTGCGCGACGGGTCGCGCGGCCCCCTGCCCGCTCGCGACAACCCTGGACGGGGATCAGGTGGGGGATACGGTCGCGCACCGGGTGCGCTCCCACAGGGACTCGCCCCTGTCAGTTCCCGCGGATGAAGCGGTAGCCCACGCCCGGCTCGGTCTTGAGCCAGCGGGGCGTGGCCGGATCGTCGCCCAGCTTCTGGCGCAGCTTGCCCACCACGATGCGCAGGTAGTGGCTGTCGTGCGTGTGCGTGGCGCCCCAGATGTCGCGCAGCAACTGCTGCTGGGTCACCACCCGTCCGGCATGGCGCAGCAGCAGGGCCAGCACGGCGTATTCCTTGCGGGTGAGCGCCAGCGGCTGGCCGTCCAGAGTGACTTCGCGCCGGGCCAGGTCGATGGCCAGCCGGCCGTCGTCGTAGCGCTGCGGCGCCTCGGGTTCGCCCGGCCGGCTGCGCAGCAGCACGCGCAGGCGCGCCATCAGCTCCTGGATGCCGAAGGGCTTGGTCACGTAGTCGTTGGCGCCGGCGTCGAGCGCCTTCACCTTTTCGCTTTCCGAATCACGCACGGACAGCATCAGCACCGGCACCTGGCTCCACTGGCGCAGCTCGGCCAGCACCTCGTGGCCCTCGCGGTCCGGCAGGCCGATGTCCAGCACCACCAGGTCCGGCGAGCGGGTGGCCGCCAGCGCAAGTCCCTCGGCCGCGTTCGGCGCGAGCAATACCTCGTAGCCCTCGGCGCGCAGGCCGATATCGAGGAACTTGCGGATCTGCGCCTCGTCGTCGATGACCAGTACGCAGGGAACGGCGGCAGTCATGCGTTGTTGTCTGGCGGCGCCGGCAACGGCAAGGTGATGCGAATGGTGGTGCCAACGCCGTCGCCGGGCAAGGCTTCCACGCTGCCGCCATGGGCACCGATCATGCCGCGGCAGATGGCCAGGCCCAGTCCCGTACCCTGCGGCGCACGATCGCCGCGCGCCACCGAATAGAACATGTCGAAGATGCGCGCGCGTTCGTCCTCGGGTATGCCGGGACCACGGTCGGTGACGTCGATCTGCACCTTCTCGCCATGGGGCCGCACCACGATGCGCACCGCCTCGCCCGGTGGCGAGAAGCGAGCGGCGTTCTCGAGGATGTTGAACAAGGCCTGCTCGATCAACGCCGGATGCACATAGAGCAGGATCGTGCCCGGGGGCAGTACCGTATCGAGCCTGAGGTCGGGAAACAGCTTGCGCAATCGATGGGAGGCGGCCGCCACGATCTCGGCCACGTCGGTCCAGTCGCGATTGAGCTTCAGCGTCCCGTGGCCCAGGCGCGTCATGTCCAGCAGGTTCTGGATGTAGCGATCCAGGCGCTGCCCTTCCCCGAGGATGGCCTCGAGCAACTCGCGGCGTTCGCCCGCCGGAAGCTGGTCGCCATAGCTGGCCAGCGTACCGGCCGAACCGATCATCGAGGCCAGCGGCGAGCGCAGGTCATGCGAGACGGAAGACAGCAGCGCATTGCGCAGGCGTTCGGTCTCGCCCTGCACGCGTGCGCCTTCCAGCTCGTCGGCGAGGCGCGCACGCTGCAGCGCCTGGCCGATGTCCTGCACCATGGCCATCGCGAGGCTGCGCTCGTCGACCGGCGGCTCGCCCTGTTCGGGGGGGAAACGCAAGGCGGCCACGCCAAGCAGGTTGTCGTTGCTGCCCAGCGGCAACACCCAGCACGGCGCCGCGTTGAGGGTGTCGGTATAACGGCCGGCCTGCTCGGCGTGCTGTTCGCTCCATGCAGCCGCACCGAGATCCTGCGTGGTCAGCGCAAAATCACGAGGCGCCGTGGCGACGACGCGCAGCACCTGGCTGGCATCGCGCGCCAGGATGGCCGCATCGCAACGTAGTACGTGGGACAGCATGTCCACGCCCACCTTGCGGATGCCGGCCGCGTCGGTGCTGGTGGAAAGGCGCTGGCCCAGCGACAGCAGCGCCCGGGCATTCGCATGGGCGACACGCAATGACTCCACCTGGGTGGCCAGCCGCGTCGCCAGCCGGCTGCATACCAGCGCGGCCACCAGGAACAGGAACACCGCCAGCACGTCGTCGACGCTGGCGATGGCCAGCGTGTAGCGCGGCGGCGCGAAGAAGAAGTTGTAGCCAAGGAAACAGAGGATCGCGGTATAGACCGCCACCGCCATGCGCGTCCTGGCGGCCACCACCATCACGGCCATCAGGAAGATCAGCGCGAGATTCGCCACCGACAGGTAGCGGTCCGCGATGAAGGACAGGCCGAACGCCGCCAGCGTGGCGATCGTGGCGAACACGTATTCGTCGCGCCGGCCGGGACCGCCCGGCATGCGGAGTCGCCGGCGGGACTTCGCGCGTTCCGCCGGCGTGGCGATGATGGTCAGTTCCAGGTGGGCACCGCGGCGCAGCAGCAGCTGGGTCAGCGAGCGACCCAGCATGCGCGCCAGCGGGCGCTCGCGGGTACGGCCAAGGATGATCTGGCCGATGCCCTCGCGGTCGGCATGCGCGATGAGCTCGTCGGCAATGGCATGGCCGCGCAGCACCACGGTGTCGCCACCCAGCCGGCGCGCGAGTCGCATGGCCGACTCCAGGCGCTCGCGGCGCCCCTTGTCCAGCGTGGCGCCCGTGTCGACGAAGGCCACGCTCCAGGGCGCACCGCGACGCTCGGCAATGCGACGCGCGATGCGCACCAGGTACTCGCTCTGCGTGTGGCCGTCGATGGCCGCCATGACGCGGCGACGGACCGGCATGGCGTCGCCGCGCGCCAGCATCTGCTCGCGCAGGTCGCTGTCCACGTGGCCGGCGACGGTATCCACCGCGAGCTCGCGCAACGCGACCAGGTTGGTCGGGGAAAAGAAGGCATCCAGTGCCGCCGCCGCGGTTTCCGGCACGTAGACCTTGCCCTGCTTGAGGCGCTGGATCAGCTCGCGTGGCGGCAGGTCGACCAGCACGATGTCGCGGGCGCGGTCGAGGAACGCGTCCGGCACGGTCTCGCGCACGGTCACGTTGGTGATGCGCCGCACCTGGTCGTTGAGGCTCTCGAGGTGCTGCACGTTGAGCGCGCTGTACACCTCGATGCCGGCCTCCAGCAGTTCGGCGATGTCCTGCCAGCGCCGCTCGTGGCGCCCGCCCGGCAGGTTGCTGTGCGCCAGCTCGTCCACCAGGATCACGGCGGGACGCCGCTGCAGGGCGACGTCCAGGTCGAACTCGGTGAAGTCGCGGCCACGGTAGTTCACCTTGCGTCGCGGCAGCACCTCGAGTCCTTCGAGCAGCGCCTGGGTTTCCGCCCGGCCATGCGTCTCGACCAGGCCGACCACCACGTCGATGCCCTGGCGCTTCAGCTCGCGCGCGGCCGACAGCATGGCGTAGGTCTTGCCTACGCCGGGTGCTGCGCCAAGAAAGATCTTCAGGCGCCGGCCATTCTCTTCCTGCACCGAATCGAGCAAGGCATCGGCACGCGCTTCGCGGGAGGGTTCAGACATGCTTCGCCGAGCCGTGGGTGGTGGATGGGTACGTTATGCCTTAATGGGCGTCCAGCGCCATATTGAGCCTGAGCACGTTGACCCGGGGCTCGCCCAGCACGCCGAGCTGCCGTCCCGTGGTCGCCATCGACACCATGGCCTGCACCTGCGACTCGCTCAAGCCACGCACGCGGGCGACGCGCGGCACCTGGTAGGCCGCCGCGGCCGGCGAGATCTCCGGATCCAGCCCGCTGCCCGACGCAGTCACCAGGTCCACCGGGACCGGCGCATGGTTTTCCGGATCGGCGGCATGCAGCGCATCGATGCGCTGCCGGGCCGCGTCAGTGAGCGCTGGATTCGTAGGGCCCAGGTTGGAACCGGTGGAGGCCGTCCCGTTGTTCGGTTGCGGCGTGGTGGCGGACGGACGGCCCCAGAAGTACTTCGGATCGGTGAACGACTGGCCGATCAGCGTGGAGCCGACCGGCTTGCCGTCCTTTTCGATCAGGCTGCCGTTCGCCTGTGACGGGAACAGCGCCTGGGCCAGGCCGGTGGCGACGAGCGGGTAGAACACGCCCGTCACCGCGGTCAACAAGAGCAGCATCACGATCGCGCTGCGGATCAGCCTGATCATGTTCATTACCTCAGAAGTGGAGGATCGCGTCGACGAGCGCGATCGCCTGGTAGTGCTTCTTGCCGCCGTCGTAGGCGTTCACGTCGTAGGAGTGCTCGTAGCGCAGCTCCGGACGGACTTCGAGATCCGACGACACCCAGTGCGTCAGGCCCAGCGTGTGGCTGCTGTACTTGGTGGCGTAGCCGGTGCGCTGGCCTTTCTGGTCGTTGTAGAACTCGTTGCGGAACGTGAGCATGTTGCTGGAGTTGAGTTCGAAGTTGAGGTAGTTCACCACGCCGTACTCGCCTGCCTTGCCGGGGTATGGCGATGACGCCACCACGCCCGGCTCGCCGCCCGGCCCGAAGCCCGGGATGTTGCGGCCGTACATGTAATAGGCCTCGGTCTGCATGTGCACGCTCGAATTGAAGCGATGACCCCAGGTCATCACGTACATCTGCACGTTGTTGTAGTTGTAGTCGAACGAATTGAGGCTATTGATGCAGGGGTAAAGCATGTCGTTGTTGTCTTTCGACACCCAGCGCGCACAGGCCTGGAACGTCGGACGTGCCGAGCCATTCCAGGGCGCGGTGTCGTTGCTGGCATTGATGCCGACCTGCAGGGTCCACTGCTGGCTGAGCTTCGTGGTGGTCATGATGCCGGTCTGGGTGTACGGATCGACCGTGTACAGGATCGAATGCGTGACCAGATAGTTCTGCGGCGAAAACTGCGCCTCGATGTCCGGCAACGACAGGTAACGGCCGAAGCGGATGACCATGCCATCGGCCACCGACGGGATATAGAGGTCGTAATAGAACAGCATCGGGTCGATGCCGTAGATGTTGCCCTGGAGCGCGCTGTTCGACTTGGGGTTGTTCAGCAGCTGGTTGCTGAAGACGCCCTTCGTCACGGTGTAGTGATAGTCGTAACCGTAGAGCACCGAGATATTGAAGCCCCAGTCCACATGGTCGGTCTGCACCGTGTCCTCGACGCGGGTGATGTTGAACACCAGCTGGTCGAATTCCACGCGATTGGGTCGCGTCGCATACGACAGCGGGTAGTTGCTGAAGCTGGACGAGCTCACGTTCGCCGATGGATTGATCCAGCCGTTGATCTCGATGCGGTTGCGCTGCATCCAGTTGCCGAGCCTGGTGCAGGCCAGCGCCTTCTGCAGCGGGTACTGACCATAGGCCACCGGCACGCCGATCGGCGCGGCCACGCCGCCAAGCTGCCATTCGCCGTTGGGGAACGGAGGGGAATCCAGCGGAGCGTCCATGGCGCGGCGCGGGGCGGCCGGTGCGTTCGGATCGGCGGGTTGGGCATCTTCGCGATAGGCCGAGCCCAGTCGCGAGAAGAATCCCTGCGAGCAATCCCCGCTGGCGGCGACCGGCGCGGACGGTGCGACCTGGTCGAGATCGGCCGCGGATGCTTCATCGCCGGCGGGCACGAGCGGGGTCTCCGTGGCAAGGGCCTTGCCAGCGGGGGCGAGAGCCAGCAGCAGCGCAAACGAAAGAGCCTTCTTGGACGTCATGAATGTTCCTGAAAACCGGCTCGGGGCGAGCCGTCCTTTTCTAGTGGGTAAAGGGTGGTCGCCGCATGGGCGCCTGGGTCAGATGCCGGCGTAGCCGCCGAGCACGTAGTCATCCTGTTCACCGCTCGGCGCCGCGGTGTCACGCGGCTCGACGCGTGAACGGACCGTCGCAGGCAGCGCGATCACGACGTCACACGGCGAGTCGCCCGCGGAGAGGCGGAGTTCCATGTCCGGGTGCATGTCATCGGGCAGGGAAACGGAAACCTTGAGCGTATGCATGATTCAAACCTCGCTTCAGGCCAGTCCGAACAGGACCAGCAGCATGTCGATCAGCTTGATGCCGAGGAACGGCACGACGATGCCGCCCAGGCCGTAGACCAGCAGGTTCCGCCGCAGCAGGGCACCGGCGCCCAGTGCGCGGTACTTCACGCCCTTCAGCGCGAGCGGAATCAGGAAAATGATGATCAGCGCGTTGAAGATCACCGCCGACAGGATCGCGCTCTGCGGGGTGGCCAGGTGCATCACGTTGAGCGCATTGAGCGCCGGATACGTGGTGGCGAACGCGGCCGGGATGATCGCGAAGTACTTGGCCACGTCGTTGGAGATGGAGAACGTGGTCAGCGCGCCGCGCGTGATCAGCATCTGCTTGCCGATCTCCACCACCTCGATCAGCTTGGTCGGGTTGGAGTCGAGATCGACCATGTTGCCGGCTTCCTTCGCCGCCTGCGTGCCGGTATTCATCGCCACCGCCACGTCGGCCTGGGCCAGCGCAGGCGCATCGTTGGTGCCGTCGCCGCACATCGCCACCAGTCGGTTCTCGGCCTGGATCTTGCGGATCAGCTTGAGCTTGGCCTCCGGCGTCGCCTCGGCGAGGAAGTCGTCCACGCCGGCTTCGGCAGCGATCGCGGCCGCGGTCAGCGGGTTGTCGCCCGTAATCATGATGGTCTTGATGCCCATGCGGCGCATCTCGGCGAAACGCTCGCGGATGCCGCCCTTCACGATGTCCTTCAGCTCGATCACGCCCAGCGCGGAGGTGCCTTCGGTGACGATGAGGGGCGTGGCGCCACGGCGAGCAATGTCCTCGGCCATGCGCTTCACCAGCGGCGGCAGATGGCTGCCGTTGGCCTCCAGGTAGCGCTCCACGGCGTCCAGCGCGCCCTTGCGGATGAGGCGATCCCCGATGTTGACGCCACTCATGCGGGTCTGCGCGGTGAACGGCACGAACTCCGCGTGCCCCTCTTCCAGCTGGCGCTCGCGCAGGTTGAAGCGCTCCTTCGCCAGCACCACGATGCTGCGACCCTCCGGCGTTTCGTCGGCCAGCGAGGCCAGCTGCGCGGCATCGGCCAGGCGCTCCTCGCCTACACCCGGCGCCGGCAGGAAAGCGACCGCCTGGCGATTGCCCAGCGTGATGGTGCCGGTCTTGTCCAGCAGCAGCACGTCCACGTCACCCGCCGCTTCGACGGCGCGGCCGGAGGTGGCGATGACGTTGGCGCGGATCATGCGATCCATGCCGGCAATGCCGATGGCCGAAAGCAGCGCACCGATGGTGGTGGGAATCAGGCACACCAGCAGCGCGACCAGCACGGTGAGGGTGATCGGATGACCGGCACCTGCAGCCTGCACGCTGTAGATGGAGTACGGCAGCAGGGTGGCGCAAGCGAGCAGGAAGATCAGCGTGAACTTCGCCAGCAGGATGGTGAGCGCGATCTCGTTCGGCGTCTTGCGGCGCGACGCGCCTTCCACCATCGCGATCATGCGGTCCAGGAAGCTCTCGCCCGGGTTGCTGGTGATGCGCACCACCAGCCAGTCCGACAGCACGCGGGTACCACCGGTGACCGCGCTGCGATCGCCACCCGACTCGCGGATCACCGGCGCGGATTCGCCGGTGATCGCGCTTTCGTCGACGCTGGCCGCACCGGCCACCACGTCGCCGTCGCCCGGCATCTGGTCGCCCGCCTCGACCAGCACCAGGTGACCGACGCGCAGTTCGGAGGACGGCGTGAAGGTGACGGCCGCATCGCGATACGCCGCGGCGAGCCGCTTGGCCACCACGTCCTTGCGCGAACTGCGCAGCGCGGCGGCCTGTGCCTTGCCGCGGCCTTCCGCCAGCGCTTCGGCGAAATTGGCGAACAGCAGGGTGAACCACAGCCAGATCGTCACCCAGAAGATGAAACCGGTGGGGGCCTCGCCGTGCCCGGCCAGTGCCTGCACCCACAACAGGGTAGTGAGCACGCTGCACACGAACACCACGAACATCACCGGGTTGCGGAACTGCAGCCGCGGCGACAGCTTGCGGAACGAATCGGCGATGGCCTGGAGAATCAGGCTGCGGTCGAAACTGCGCACCGCGGGCACATGGGTATGAGTCATGGTCATGATCGATATCCGTTTGGCATCAATGGGCCGACATCAGGAATTCGGCGATGGGACCCAGCGCGAGCGCCGGCAGGAAGGTAAGCGCGCCGACGACGATCACCACGCAGGCCAGCAGCGTGACGAACAGCGGCGTATGGGTGGGCAGCGTGCCGGCCGACGGCGGCACGTGGCGCTTGGCGGCCAGCGAGCCGGCCATGGCGAGCATCGCGATGGCAAGCAGGAAGCGCGAGAAGTACATGCACACGCCCAGCAGCACGTTCCAGAACGGGGTGTTGGCAGAGAGCCCGCCAAACGCACTGCCGTTGTTGTTGGATGCGGAGGTCACCGCGTAGAGCATCTCGCTGAAACCGTGCGCACCAGGGTTGGCCACGCCCGCCACGCCGGCCGGCGCAGCCACCGCGATGGCCGTGCCGATCACCACCAGGGCGCAGGGCACCAGCACGGCGAGGCTCGCCATCTTCATCTCGTGCGCCTCGATCTTCTTGCCGAGGTATTCCGGCGTGCGGCCCACCATGAGGCCGGCGATGAACACCGCGACCACGGCGAAGGCCAGCATGCCGTACAGGCCCGAGCCCACGCCGCCGAAGATCACCTCGCCCAGCTGCATCAGCCACATCGGCACCAGGCCACCCAGCGGGGTCAGCGAGTCGTGCATGTTGTTCACCGCACCGCACGAGGCAGCCGTGGTGATGGCGGTGAACAGGCCGCTGGCGGCGATGCCGAAGCGCGTTTCCTTGCCTTCCATGTTGCCGCCGGCCTGCAGCGTGCTGGCCTGCTGGTCCACGGCGAGTCCGTGCAGCGCAGGGTTGCCCGCCTGCTCTGCCGCGACGGCACCCAGCGCCAGCGGCACGAAGATCAGCAGCATGGTGGCGAGGATCGCCCAGCCCTGCCGCCGGTCTCCCACCATGCTGCCGAAAGTGAAGCAAAGACCTGCCGGAATCAGAAAGATCGCCAACATCTCGATGAAGTTGCTGAAGGGCGTCGGGTTCTCGTACGGATGCGCGGAGTTCGCATTGAAGAAGCCGCCGCCGTTGGTGCCGAGCTGCTTGATCGCGATCTGCGAAGCGGCCGGACCCATCGGCAAGGTCTGCGCGGTCACCGTCGTTTCCCTGGTGACGTCCTTGCCCGCGGCGTCCTTCACCGTGTTGCCGGCCGCGTCCTTCACCGTCTCGACAGCCGTGGTGCGTTGCATAAGCGGCACGTCGACGTACGAGCGGAAGTTCTGCACCACGCCCTGCGACGCGAGCAGCAACGCCATCACCAGCGAAAACGGCACGAGGATGTAGAGCGTGCTCCGGGTCATGTCGACCCAGAAATTGCCGATGCTGTCGGCACTGCGGCGCACGAAGCCGCGCACCACCGCCACCAGTACCGCGATACCCGTCGCCGCGGACAGGAAATTCTGCACTGCCAGGCCCAGCATCTGGGTCAGGTAGCTCATCGTGCTTTCGCCCGCGTAGCCCTGCCAGTTGGTGTTGGAGACGAAGCTGATGGCGGTGTTCATCGCCGAGTCCGGCGTCACCGCGCCGAAGTGCTGCGGATTGAGCGGCAGCCACGGCTGCAGCCGCTGCAGCGCATACACCGCGACCAGGCCGGCCATGTTGAAGATCAGCATGGCGATGGCGTAGCGGCGCCAACCCATCTGCTCCTCGGTGCGTACGCCGCTCAGGCGATACAACACGTTTTCCACATGACGGCCGGCGCGCAGCACACCATTGGGTGTTTCGGCAAACACCAGCGCCATATAGCTGCCTACCGGTTTCACCAGCAGCAACAGGACGACCAGGTAGAGCGCCGTCTGGAGAAAGTCATTGGTGGTCATTCGAACCACTCCGGCTTGAGCAGGGCCACGCACAGGTAGCCCGTCAGGGCCACCGCGATCGCGGCAGCCACGAAATAGATAGCGTTCATGGGTGGATCTCCCGCAGGGGAATCGCGAGCTGGGAAGGCGCCGCCGTCCGGCGGCGGCGGTCGATCAGGGGCGTCGGCCGAGGCGGTCGCAGATCAGCAGGAAGCCGATCGCGGCGGCGAACAGCACGAACGAAAAGAGGAGGTAAACGAGATCCATGGAAACCGACTCACCGTGTTCTGCAACGGTGCAAATTGTCGGCAGGGGCGCATAAGAAAGGGGTAGTGAAAGCGGCTGGGGGCGTATAGAACCCGTAAAATTTTGACGCCCTGCCCCACGGCACCGCCGCTTGCCTCCCCTGTGCGCGAAAGGCCCGGCCGGATCGTCCCGGGCGGTCCGGGGGAAAAGCCTTGGAGGTTCCGGAGCCCGGATTGCGACCATCTCCGCCTACGGCGGACGGCAGCACGGCGACGCGCCGGGGCGGAGAGGGCTTAGAGCGACGACGGAACTTTGCAGCTCGATGGGCGACACAGCAAGGTGGCGGAGGCTTCCAGCGCCGCTCCGTCTTTTCGGAATGACCTAAACCGCGTGCGAAATCACCACCTCGGCTTCGGCCGGCACCCTGCTCACCGGGAACCCCGCCGTCTCCCACGCGTCCAGCCCGCCCAGCAGCGGACGCACGCGCTTGTAGCCGTGGTCCATCAGGGCCTTCGCCACCATGGCGGCGGAGGCTTCGTTCGGGCAGGTGCAATAGATCACCAGCTCGGCCTCGACCGGTACTTCGGCGGCGATGCGCTCCACGCTGTTCACGTCCGCCAGCAGCGCACCGGGAATGATGCGGCCGTCGATGGTGCGCGATGCGTCGGAACGCACGTCCACCACCACGGGCGTGCGTCCACCCGCGATCGCCTCGTTGAGCTCCTCCACCGTGATGCGGGCCATGCGCAGCGTTTTCAGCAGGCGATGCCGCTGCCACCACTTGGCGACGATGTACAGGGCGAGCAGGCAGCCCACCAGCATGAGAGCCACGCCGCAAGCATTGGCCAGCGCGCCCAGGACGTCGTCGATCTGGTCGGCAAAGACATAACCCAGGGACACGGCCAAGCCCACCCACAACAGCGAGCCGAGGCCGTCGAACAACACGAACGCCGCGGGGCGCAGTCCCATGGCACCCACCAGGGGCGGCGCCACCGTGGACAGGCCGGGGACGAACTTGGCCAGCAGCAGCACGCCGCCACGCCAGCGCTGGAAGCGCAGCTCCGATTGCTTCACGCAGGAATCGGGCGAGAGCGAGATGCGGCACAACGTGCGCATCACCCCGCCGCCGAAGTAACGACCGGCCAGGTACCAGGCGAAATCCGCCAACAGGCAGGCCAGCAATGCCACCGTGAGGACGCCGCCGAGCGGCAACCTGTCCATCGCGGCCAGGGCGCCTGCCACGATCATCGTGGGCACCGCGGGGACCGGCGCACCCGCCTGCTCGACGAGCACGTTGATAAACACCAGTAGGAGGCCGTACTGGGCGATCAACATGTTGATTTGTTGGGCCATACAAACCTCGCCTTCGGTGCATCTTCCGCAGTGGCATCATTGGGTCGGCCGGGTCCGAATACAATCGGCCGCCTGGCCGGGGACCGCGCCTTTCAGTAGCCCACCACCTCGCCATCCTTGCGCATCTCGGTGGCGCCCCAGTACACCCGCTGCCTGGCGTCGAACAGGATCGCCTCGTAGCCGCCGAAATTGCCGGTGCCCGCCTCGATGGTATAGCCGCGCCGGGCCAGTTCGGCCTTTACCGCGGGGTCGAAACCCGATTCCATCTCAACCTTGCCGATACCCTCGGAGGGCTCGCCGGTCGGCTCGGCATTGCCGTAGTGCCGCCAGCGGGCGGCATCGCCGGCGTCCTGCACGTTCATCCCGAAATCGATGATGTTGGTCAGCACCTGCACGTGGGCCTGGGGCTGCATGTCGCCGCCCATCACGCCGAAGGCGAGGAACGGCTCGCCGTCCTTCAGCACGAAGCCCGGGATGATGGTGTGGAACGGGCGCTTGCCCGCCGCGTACACATTCGCCGCCCTGGGGTCGAGCGAGTACAGCTCTCCGCGATCCTGGAACATGAAACCGAGCCCGTCGGCCACCAGGCCCGAGCCCATGCCGCGGTAGTTGGACTGGATGATCGACACCATCATCCCGTCCTTGTCGGCGGTGGTGAAATACGTGGTGTCGCCATCGAACAGGCGCGGATCGCCCGGGCCGATCGACGGGTTGGCGTGCTCGAGGTGGATCTCCTTGCGACGCTGCTCGCCATAGCCCGCGGAGATCAGTCCCTTCATCGGCACCTTCACGAACTTCGGGTCGGCGTAGAACTTCGCCAGGTCCTCGTAGGCCAGGCGCTTGGCTTCCAGCATCGCGGTGATCGCATCGGCGCTGCCGGCACCCATCTTGCGCAGGTCGAAGCCCTTGAGGATCTGCAGCATTTCCAGCGCCGCGAAGCCCTGCCCGTTGGGCGGAAGCTCGTAGACGTCGTAGCCGCGATAGTTCACCGACGCGGGCGTCACCCATTCACCGTGGTAGCCGGCGAAATCCTCGTAGCGCAGGTCGCCGCCGATGCGCTTGAAATACGCATCCATCGTGCGCGCCAGCTCGCCCTTGTAGAACGCATCGCGCCCACCCTGGGCGATGATCGACAGCGTGCGTGCAAGATCCGGGTTGCGGAACACCTCGCCCTCGGCAGGCGCATGGCCGTCGACCAGATAGGTGTGGCGGGCGTTGTCCAGCTCTTCGATCAGGCCCTTCTGCTTCTCGAACGCCGCAAAGTTGCCTTTCCAGTACTTGGCGACCAGCTGGGTGATCGGGAAGCCATCCTTCGCATAGGCGATGGCGGGTGCGAGATCGTCGGCGATCGGCAGCTTGCCGAATTTCTCGTGCAGGGCGAACCACGCGTCGACCGTGCCCGGCACCGTCACCGGCAGCGAGCCGACGGCGGGAATATGTTCCTTCGCCGGCAGGCCGGCCCTGGCGTAGGCGGCCTTCACCTCGGCCTTCATCCGGGCCAGGTCACGGCCCTTTGCCGAAGGACCCGAGCCGTTGTAGCCATACAGCTTGTGCGTCTTCGGATCCCACACGATCACGAAGCAGTCGCCACCGATGCCGTTGAGCACCGGCTCCATCAGGCCCAGCGCCGCGTTGGCGGCAATGGCCGCATCCACCGCGCTGCCACCCTTCTTGAGGATGTCCACTGCCACCTGCGAGGCCAGCGGCTGTTCGGTGGCTGCCATCCCGTGCTGGGCGATCACCGGGGAACGGGAGGCCCAGGCCTGGCCGGAGTAGCGATCGCCCCGACTGATGTCGGCGCTCGACGCCTGGCCGGCGAACAGGCTGGCCGCCGCGGCCAGCAGGGTGACCGCGGGAAAGCGCGGGTAGCGGGATATCGCCATGCGGACGACCTCGTCGACGGAACGGAAGCGCGGCGCCATGCGCCATGGCCGACGGCGCCAGGGTCACATCACGCTGCAAGACGTGCCGTCATACACCCTGGCCGCGGCCCTGCCAAGGAACGCCGCCACACGCCGGGCGACGCGCCGACCGATCGACCGTTCGACGGGGTCAGGCGCTGCGCGCCACCACCGTCGCATCGATGCCGGCATCGCCTTCGCGGATCCGGCGCGCGCCGGCCAGCACCAGCGGCAACCACAGCAGGGTCATGGCGGCAGCGCAGAGGAAGACGCCGTCCGTACCCATGCGCCCCAAGGCGATGCCACCCACGGCTCCGCCCACGAAGGCGCCCAGGAACTGGCTGGTGGAATAGGCGCCCATCGCCGCGCCGCGCAGATGCGCCGGGGCCAGCCGCGACACCAGGCTCGGCAGCGCCGCCTCCAGCAGATTGAAGGCCGAGAAGAACACCGCCGCCGCCACGCCCAGCGCCGCCAGGTGCTGGCCCGACAGCGCAAAGCCGAGCAGGCCCAGCCCGATCGCGACCACGCAGACGCCCACGATGCGCAGGCTCTGCGCCACGTCGCGCATCCGGTGCAGGCAGGCGCCCATCACGAACGCGGCGATCACCATCACCGGCAGGTACAGCTCCCAGTGGCGATTCACCGGCAACTGCAGCCGTTCGGCCAGCAGCAGCGGCAGGCCCACGAAGCTCGCGGTCAGCAGCATGTGCAGGAAGAACACCGAACCGTTCAACACCAGCATGCGCCCGTCGCGCAGCATGGACAGTACGCTGCCGAATGCCGCGGCAGCCGGCGCCTTCCGCCGTTCCGGCGTGGGCACGACCAGCCACAGCAGCACCAGCGCCGCCAGGGCCAGGATCGAGGTGGCGCCGAACAGCCCGGACAGGCCCTGGATCGCCTCCAGCGGCGGGCCCAGGATCAGGGCGAGCAGGAAGGCCACGCCGATCGACACGCCGATGATGCCCATCACCTTGCCGCGGTTTTCCTCGCGCGTGAGGTCGGCGGCCAGCGCCGTGCCGGCGCCCGCGACGGCGCCCATGCCCTGCAGCGCGCGGCCGATCACGATGCCCAGCAGACTGTGCGAGCACGCCGCCACCAGCCCGCCGGCGGCAAACACCAGCAGGCCCAGGGTGATGGCCGGCTTGCGCCCGATACGGTCGGACAGCAGGCCCAGCGGAATCTGCAGCAGGACCTGGCCCAGCCCGTAGACGCCCAGCGCCAGTCCGATCAGCAGGGGCGTGGCATCCGGCATCTTCTGCGCGTACAGCGAAAACACCGGCATGATCAGGAACAGGCCGAACAGCCGCAGGCTGATCACGCAGGCCAGCGTCAGCGCGCTGCGCCGTTCGAGTGGGGAAAGTTTGCTCACCGGAGGGTTCTTCTCAGGGCGGTTTCTTGCCCGATTATACGTTTAGGCCCGCAAAACAAGACGCGGTGCCGTGTCGCGGCGGTTTCTTGCGGCCAACTCTCTTTATAATTGCCCGACAAGACGCCGCGACTCCCTCATGACCACGACTCACGCCGACACTCGCCGTACCGCCGACTTTGCCGCCGTCAAAGGACTCGCTGCCGGGGACATGCAGCGCGTCGACAGCCTGATCCGCACCCGCCTGTCCTCCGACGTGGTGCTGATCAACCAGATCGCCGACCACATCATCGCCAGCGGCGGCAAGCGCCTGCGCCCGATGCTGCACGTGCTGGCCGCCAATGCCGCCGGCTACCAGGGCGACCAGCACATCAAGCTGGCCGCCGTGATCGAGTTCATCCATACCTCCACCCTGCTGCACGACGACGTGGTGGACGAGTCGGACCTGCGCCGCGGGCGCAAGACCGCCAACGCGCTGTGGGGCAACGCCGCCAGCGTGCTGGTGGGCGACTTCCTGTATTCGCGCTCGTTCCAGCTGATGGTCGAGCTGGATGACATGCGCATCATGCGCATCCTGGCCGACACCACCAACACCATCGCCGAAGGCGAGGTGCTGCAGCTGCTCAATATCGGCAACGCCGACGTGGACGAGGCCGCCTACCTGGCGGTGATCGAACGCAAGACCGCGGTGCTGTTCGCCGCCGCCACCGAACTGGGCGGTCTGCTGGGCGGCCTGCCGGACGACCAGGTCGCGGCGCTGCGCCGTTACGGCATGGAGCTGGGCTACGCCTTCCAGATTGCCGACGACCTGCTCGACTACGTGAGCGACGCCGACACGCTGGGCAAGAACATCGGTGACGACCTCGCCGAGGGCAAGCCGACGCTGCCGCTGATCTATGCGCTGCAGAACGCCGACGAGGAGCAGAAGCGCTCGCTGCGCCATGCCATCGAGCACGGCGGACTGGATTCGCTGGACCGCATCATCGCTGCCATCCGCGACTCGGGTGCACTGGAACGCACGCATGAGCGCGCCGTGTTCCACGCCGATGCCGCCCGCGATGCACTGCGTTTGCTGCCGGATTCACCGTGGCGGGAAGCCATGGCCACGTTGGCGGATTATTCGGTGCAGCGCAGTTTCTAAAACGCTTCGAGGGGTTGGATCGCGCACTGGTGCGCTCCTACATGGGCACGGTGCTCTTGTAGGAGCGCACCAGTGCGCGATCCAACCTGCCCCAACTTACGGCGCGTTCGTAAACGCCCCATGCAACCAGTCGCGCATCAGCCGATAGCTGCGCTGCGCCGCCCGCTCGTCATACATGCACCCTGGCTTGTGCTGGTCGGTCTCGGTGAAGCAATGCACCGCATTGCCCAGCACCACGAACTGCCAGTCGGCCTGGCTGCCGCGCATCTCGTCCATGAACTTGTCGGCATCGGGCATGGTGCCCTTGTCGTCGGCGCCGTTCATCACCAGCACGCGAGCCTTGATCTGCTTGGCGAGGGACGGATCGTCCGTCTGCAGGCCGCCGTGGAACGACACCACCGCCGCCACGTCCGCGCCGCTGCGCGCCAGGTCCAGCACCGCCGAACCGCCGAAGCAGAAGCCGATCGCGCCCAGCTTGGCCAGGTCGATCGGCGCGTCCTTGCCCTGCGCCTTCAGCTGCTCCAGCGCCACGCCGATGCGCTTGCGCATCAAGGCGCGATCGCTGTACAGCGGCTTGACCGCCGCCATGGCCTGGTCGTCGCTGGTGGGACGCACCGTCGCGCCGTACATGTCGGTGACGAGGATGACGTAGTCCTTGCCGGCGATGCCCTCGGCCTTCTTCAGGGCGCCGTCGTTGACGCCGTACCAGTTCGGCACCATCACCAGGCCGGGCCGCTTGGTGGCGACGGCATCGTCATACACCAGCACGCTATGGAACTTGGTGCCGCCCTCGGTCCACTCCACCGGCTTGTGCACCATCTTCGCCTGCGCGGCGAAGGTAAATCCGGACAGCAACAGCAAACAGCAAAGTCGGGCCATGCGCATGACTTGCACTCCTCGTTGCGGGATCAATATCAGGTCAGAGTCCGGCCGCGTGTTCGGCGAGCCGGCGCTTGATGGGGCTCAGACGGTCGAGCAGGCGCACGCCCAGGCCGCGCGCGGCCACCAGCGGCGGGAAGGTCCAGCCGTAGACCCGCGCCAGCGCATCGAAGCTGAGCGCATCCAGCGTGTCGGTGCTGCGCCGGCGACGGGCATAGCGGCGCAGCACCTGCGGGGCGGCGATATCGATGCCATCCTCGCGCGCGGCCAACAACGTGTCGCGCAGCTCGCTGACATCGCGCAGTCCCAGGTTCACGCCCTGCCCCGCCAGCGGATGCACCGCATGCGCGGCATCGCCGAGCAGCACGAAACGCCCGGACTGGTAGCTTTTGGCCAGCTGCAGGCGCAGCGGGAACGCGGCGCGCGGCGTGCTTCCCACGATGCGCCCCAGCCGGAAGTCGCTGGCCACGCCCAGTTCGTCGAGGAAGGCCTGGTGATCCAGCGCCATCACGCGCTGCGCTTCGGCTTCGGGCAACGACCAGACGATCGAGCTGCGTCCGTCCGCGAGCGGCAGCAGGGCCAGTGGCCCGGTGGCCAGGAAGCGCTGCCAGGCGGTGCCTTCGTGCGGACGCTCCGTGCTGACATGCGCCACCACGCCGCGCTGGGCGTAGTCACGCCCCTGCGTCTCGATCCCCGCCAGCGAACGCAGCGGCGAGTTCGCGCCGTCGGCAGCGACCAGCAGGCGTGCGGACAGCACGTCGGTCTCCGCGCCATCCAGCGCAAGCTGCACGCGGTCTTCGAGCACCTCGAAACCGCTGACCTGTGCCGGACACAGGCGGCGCACGCCGGCCGGCTCCAGCGCCTGCCACAGCTGCCACTGGATGAGGTTGTTCTCGACGATGTAACCGAGCAGGTCGCGCCCTTCGTCGGCGGCATCGAAGTGGATCGCGGCGCCCGTGGCCGCGTCCCATACATGCATATGCGCGTAGGGGCCTGCGCGCAGCGAACGGATGGAGGCCCAGACGTCCAGGTCGTCGAGCAGGGCGACGGAGGACGGGGCGAGGCCGACCACCCGAAGGTCCACTTCGTCCTGGGCGGACCACGGAGCCGGCGCGCGGGCTTCGACCAGGGCCGTGGCAAAGCCGGCGCGCGCCAGCGCCAGTGCCGTGGCGGCGCCCACCATGCCGCCGCCCACTACCGCTACATCCAGTGCAGGGCCGCGGCGACGCGGCGATTCGTTGCGGGACAGGGAGGTCGCGCTCATGGCAACCGCTCCAGCACCGCACGCGGCGGCTCGCTGCGAAAACCCATGCCGCGACGGGCCATCAGGCGTTGCAGCGGCGGCACGCGATCGAACGCCAGCATCGCCATGGAGCGCAGCGGCCCGAGCAGGGGCTGCGCCAGGCAGGCGAGCTGCACCAGCCCATGGCTCATCGCCATGGTGCCTTCGCGATCCGCCGCGCGACGCTGCGCGTAGCGTTCCAGCAACGCCTCGGCGCCCGGATCGTCGGCCGCCGCCACCAGTTCGGCCAGCGTCAACGCATCGCGCAGGCCGAGATTGAATCCCTGCGCGCCGATCGGATGCACCGTCTGGGCGGCATTGCCGACCAGCACGGCGCGGGGAGCGATGAGCTCCTTCGCCGCCACGCGCTGGATCGCATAAGGATGTCGGCGGCCGGGACGGCCGAGGCGACCGAGACGCCACCCAAAGCGCAGCTGCGCGAGCGCGATGAACGCCTCGTCGTCGAGCGACGCCACTTGGTCGGCCTGCTCGCGCGGGACGGTGAGCACCAGCCCGCAGCGACGCCCCGCCAGTGGCAGCAGGGCCACCGGGCCATCGTCGGCAAAGCGCTCGTAGGCGCGGTTGGCATGGTCGCGTTCCGGCGTCACCGTGCACACGAACAGGGTCTGGCCATAGTCATGGCGTTCGGCGGCGATGCCCAGGCGATCGCGCACGAAGGACGTCGTGCCGTCGGCGCCCACCAGCAAGGGGGTATCGAGCTCGATGACGCCTTCGGCTGTGCCGATGCGCGCACGCCAGCCAGTCGGCGTGGACTCCAGCGCCTCCAGCCTGGCCGGCGCCAGCCGTTTCAGGTGGCGGCATTCATCGAGCCGGCGCAGCAGGCCCGCGCCGAGTTCGCGCGCCGGCAGGGTCCAGCCCAGCGCGTCGACGCCATGCCGGTCCGCGTCCATGCGCACGCTGCCGAACTCGCCGGCACGCGTGACGTGGATGTGACGGATCGGTGTGGCCTGGGCCGATACCTGCGTCCAAACCCCGATCGCGGCCAGGCCGTTCACGGTGGCGCGCGCCAGCGCGAGGTTGCGCTCGTCGTAGCTCGGCTGCTCGCCGATGCGCGGCGCCGCCGCCTCGACCATCACGGCGTCGATGCCTGCCGCGTCCAGTGCGATGGCCAGGCTGGCGCCAACCAGCCCGCCACCGATGATGAGGATGGGCGGCCGCCCGGCGCCGACCTGGGGGGATGAGGTAGTCATGGCGGCGAATGATACGCGCTGGCGGCCCCGGAGCCTGCACACGCCCCCTGCCCCCATCAGGGCCGCGCCGGTTTGGGATAGACTTGCGGTCTGCACTCTGCGCAACACTTGGAGCAATTCATGGCTACGACGCAAAACCAGCGGCTTGGCATTTTCCTGGCCCTCGCCCTGGTGATGGCCGCCACCCGCGTGCATCTCTCGCTGTTCCACCATGACGTGTGGGACGCGTCCTGGGCGATCTTCTTCCTGGCCGGTTTCTGGCTGCGCGGCTCGTTCCGCTGGGCCTTCCCGCTGCTGATGGTCGAGGCGGTGCTGGTGGACTACGTGGTGATCAGCAACCAGGGCGTCAGCTTCTGGGACCACTACTGCGTGTCCGCGGCCTACTGGTTCCTGGTGCCCTCCTACCTCAGCCTGTGGCTGGGTGGCAGCTGGCTGGCCCGCCAGCAGCCGGGCCTGAACCTGCGCGGCCTGGGCATGGCGGCCGTTGCCGTGCTGGGCGGCTGGCTCGCCTGCTACGTCATTTCCAACGGCAGCTTCTACTGGCTGAGCAACAGCGTGCCGCAGCCGCGCAGCATGGGCGCCTGGTTCGCCAACATGGGTGACTGGTACCTGTTCTTCCTCGAGGCCACCGCGCTCTACATCGCGCTCGGCCTGGTGGTGCACGCGCTGGCCGTCCAGCTGTCGCGCAGCGTCGGCCACGCCGGCCAGTCCAAGCTGCCGCACTGAGGTAGCGCGTGGGCAATCGTCTCTCGAAGATCTACACGCGTACGGGCGACGACGGCAGCACGGGTCTGGGCGACGGTTCGCGCGTCGCCAAGGACTCGCTGCGCGTCTCGGCCTACGGCACGGTCGATGAGCTCAACAGCACGATCGGCATGGTGCTTGCCGCTGACGGCGTGGGCGATGACGTGCGCGAAGCGCTGACCCAGGTCCAGCACGACCTGTTCGACCTGGGCGGCGAGCTGTGCATCCCTGGCATGGCGATGGTCCAAGACCCGGACATCGAGCGCCTGGAGCAGGTGCTCGACGGCTTCAACGATCCGCTGCCCCCGCTGAAGGATTTCATCCTCCCCGGCGGCGGCATGGCGGCGTCGTGCTGCCACCTCGCCCGCACGGTATGCCGTCGGGCCGAACGCGAGGTGATCGCGCTGGGCCGCGTGGAGGAAGTGCGCCCGCAGGCGCAGCGTTACCTCAACCGCCTGTCGGACCTGCTGTTCGTGATCTCGCGCGTGCTCGCCCGGGCCAGCGGCCACGGCGAGGTACTGTGGCAGCACGAGCGCCGCCGCAAACCCACGGCTTGATCGGCCCCATGCTGCGGCTCTACACCCACACCAGTTGCCTGCAGCACGATCCCGGCCCGGATCAACCCGAGTCCCCCGGACGCCTGCGCGCCGTCTTGCAGGCGCTGGACCACGACCGCTTTGCCGCGCTGGATCGCATCGAGGCGCCTCGCGCCACGCGCGAGCAGCTGCTTCGCGTGCACACCGCGCAACACGTCGACCGCATCCTCGACACCCTGCCCGCAGCGGGCACCGTGCGCCTCGACGAGGACACGCTGATGTCGCCCGGCTCCGCCGACGCGGCGCTGCACGCCGCCGGCGCGCTGGTGGCGGCGGTCGACGCGGTGCTGGGTCCGCAGGGTGGACGCGCGTTCTGCGCCGTCCGCCCGCCCGGCCATCACGCCACGCCCGATCGCGCGATGGGCTTCTGCCTGTTCAACAACGTCGCGGTGGCCGCGGCCCATGCGATCGCCGCGCATGGCCTCAAGCGCGTGGCCATCGCCGACTTCGACGTGCACCACGGCAACGGCACCCAGGACATCTTCGAGCGCGACCCGCGCGTGCTGTTCCTGTCCAGCCACCAGATGCCGCTGTATCCGGAGACTGGGCGCGCAGACGAGCGCGGCGCCGGCAACATCGTCAACGGCCCGCTGTCGCCGGGCGACGGTTCCTACGAATTCCGCGAGCTTTGGGAGGGCGTGCTGCTGCCGCGCATGCACGCGTTCAAGCCGCAGCTGGTACTGGTCTCCGCCGGCTTCGACGCCCACCGCAACGACCCGCTGGCCGACCTGCGCCTGGGCAGCGAGGACTACGCATGGATCACCAGCCGCCTGGTGAACGTGGCCGACGCCCATGCCCAGGGCCGCCTGGTCTCGACCCTGGAAGGCGGCTACAACCTGCTGGCCCTGGCCACCAGCGTGGCCGCCCACGTCGGCGAACTGCTGGAACCCTGACCAGGACGCTCCTGCAACCGCGCTCGGCGCCTCACGCCATCGGCAGGAAGTCCAGCGCCACCGAATTGATGCAGTAGCGCAGGCCGGTCGGCTTGGGGCCATCGGGAAACACGTGCCCCAGGTGGGAGCTGCACCCCGCGCAACGCACCTCGGTGCGGCGCATGCCATGGCTCTCGTCCTGGTGCAGGCTCACCGCCGCGCGCGTGACCGGCTGGAAATAGCTGGGCCAGCCGGAACGGGAGTCGTACTTGGCCTCGGACGCGAACAAGCTGGCGCGGCAGGCGACGCATACATAGGTGCCCGCGGCCTTGTGCCGGTACCACTTGCCACTGAACGGCGGTTCGGTCGCGGAACAGCGGCACACCGCGTACTGCTCGGGTGTCAACCGGTTGCGCCACGGGTCGTCCATCGTGCTCGGTTGCTGCTCGCTCACACGGAATCCTCCGTTGATCCTTGTGGGTCCAACTGCCCTCCATGGGGGCTTTCTGCTAGTTTTACGAGCCTCCCAGCCGACAGACCGCCATCGTGACGCCCAAGCCGACTTCGCGCCACCTGCCCCCGCGCCGCCTGCTGGCGGTCGCTGCCGCGCTTGCCCTGTTCGGTGGCCCGGTGGAGGCCCAGTCGACCTCGGACCAGCCCGCGCCCACGGCGCCGGTCAGCAACACGCCGCCGCCAGCCATACCCAACTGTCCGCTGGGCGCGTTCCGCTGCCCGCCGCGTCCGCTGAACTATGCCATGTGCCGTCCCAACGCCATGCTGTCGTTCTACGACCCGACGCTGAGCAAGGACAGCTCGGTGCGCGATACCTCCAACACGTACGTCACGGCCCAGCGCGTCGACGGCTCCAACCAGACCGTCTACCACCTGGAAGGCGACGTGAAGGTGGAGCGGGCCGACCAGCGCATGCAGGCGGATGTCGCGGACTACAACGACGAGACCACCGACTACGATGCACGCGGCAACGTGCGCTACCAGGAAGCCGGCCAGCTGATGTCGTCGGACCACATCCGTGGCAACCAGACCGCCAGCACCGCCATTGCCGACAACGTCAGCTACCAGATGCTGACCAACCGCGGCAACGGCGCGGCCGTGCAGGGCCAGATGCTGGACGACCAGCGCACCCGCTACACCCAGGCCACTTATTCCACCTGCGACGTGGGCAACCACGTGTGGGAGATCAAGGGCAAGGACATCCGCATGGACAAGGAGACCGGCGAAGGCGTGGCGCACGACGCGACCATGTCCGTCGGCGGCGTGCCGATCTTCTACCTGCCCACCTTCACGTTCCCGATCGACGATCGGCGCAAGACCGGCTTCCTGACCCCGACCATCGGCAACTCCAGCCGCTCGGGCTTCACGGTCAGCGCGCCGTACTACATCAACCTTGCGCCGAACTATGACGCGACGCTGGATCCACGCATCTATACCGACCGCGGTGTGATGCTGGGCGGCGAATTCCGCTATCTGGTCCCGGGCAGCATCGGCCAGCTGAACTTCGAGTACCTGCCGAATGATCGCGGCGACCCGGATCCGGGCAGCACCGAGGACACCAAGGGCAACGATCGCTGGCTGTTGAAGTACAACGACATCACGCACCTGTACGGTCCGTGGTCGCTCAACGCCTCGATCAATCGCGCCTCCGATCGCAACTACCTGCGCGATTTCGGCAACGACCTGTACACCGCGGCGATCGGCACCCTCACCTCCAGCACCTACATCAATGGTGCGGGCACGTGGGGCAGCGCGTACTGGAACGCGGCGCTGGGCGCGGACTACTACCAGAACGTGGACCCCTCGCTGCCCGACACGGTGGTGCAGTACAAGCGCTGGCCCCGCGCCGCCTTCAACGTCGACTACCCGATCAACCGCTGGCTCGAGGTCGGCGCGAACACCGAGGCCGTCGCGTTCCGCAAGGAAAACGTGGTGGAAGGCAATCGCCTGGACCTGTACCCGTACATCCAGGCGGATTTCCGCGGCGCCGCGTGGTTCGTCAAGCCCAGGGTGGCCTACCGCTACACCGGGTATGACCTGCAGGGCAACTACGAGCAGTACGGCTACACGGGCCGCCTCGGCCAGAACGTCGCCTCGCCGTTCACCAGCAACTCGCCGAGCCGCTCGCTGCCGGTGGTGAGCGTGGACAGCGGCCTGATCTTCGATCGCAGTACCTCGCTGTTCGGCACGAACTACACGCAGACGCTGGAGCCGCGCCTGTATTACCTGTACGTGCCCTACCGCAACCAGGACGACATCCCGCTGTTCGACACCAACCTGATGTCGTTCGACACCTGGCAGCTGTTCACCACGAACACCTACTCCGGTGCGGACCGCCAGATGAACGCGAACAACCTCAGCGCCGCGCTCACTTCGCGCCTGCTCGACGACAACGGCGTGGAGCGCCTGTCGGCCACCTTTGGCCAGATCCACTATTTCAACCAGCAGCGCGTGCAGCTGCCGAACGGCGCGAACACGGTCACCCCGGCCACGGACTGGTCCGGCTCGGACTACGTGGTCGAGCTGAACACCCAGCTCAGCGACGACTGGCGCCTGACCTCGCAGTACCAGTGGAATCCCAACACCAGCCTCACCGACCTGGGCGCCCTGACCCTGCAGAAGCGCATCAAGGTCGACGGCATCATCAACTTCTCCTACCGCTACCGCCGCCAGCCGGGCACCGAAGCGCCCCTGCTGGAACAATATGACGCCTCGGTGGTCTATCCGATCTCCGACCGCTGGCGCCTGCTCGGCCACTGGACCTATTCGGTGCTCGACAAGAAGACGGTGGAAGCCCTGGCGGGCGTGGAATACGACAGCTGTTGCGTGGCGCTGCGCCTGATCGGCCGGCACTACGTGAACACCTACAACTATTCCACGCAGCTCGGCTCGGCCAACAACGCGATCATGCTGGAAGTGGAGTTCAAGGGCATGGGCGGGTTCACCGGTCAGTCGGAAAGCGCCCTGCGTAATGGTATTCTTGGTTATCAATAACTTCCCTGTCGCCCCTGGCGATTGAAGGCCCCCCACTGATGAAGCAGCCTTTCGCGTTGTTCCTGCTCGCGATCGCCACCGCGACCGCCTTGCCCACCCATGCCCAGCTGCTGCCGCAGGCAGCGACAGGCAAGCAGCCGCTCGACCGTATCGTGGCGGTGGTGGACGAAGGCGTGATCCTGCAGAGCGAGCTGAACGAGGCGGTGCGCTCGGTGCAGCAGCAGTACGCGCGCAACCCGGGCCAGCTGCCGCCGATGGACGTGCTGCAGCGCCAGGTGCTGGACCGCCTGATCCTGATGCGCCTGCAGGTGCAGCGCGCCGACGACCAGGGCATCCGCGTCTCGGACGCCGACATCGACCAGGCCGTGAACGCCGTGGCGCAGCAGAACCGCATGACGGCGGAGCAGCTGCGCGGGGCGGTCGAGCAGGACGGCTCCAGCTGGGCGGCCTTCCGCCATCAGCTGGGCGACCAGCTGGTGGCCCAGCGCCTGCACGACAGCGTGGTGCGTGACCAGGTCAGCATCACCGACAGCGAAATCAACAACATGCTGGCCAGCCCGACCTACAAGGCGGGCGAAGTCCACCTGGCCCACATCCAGGTCAGCCTGCCGGCCGGCGCCAACGCCGCCGACATCAAGACGGCCCAGGACAAGGCCACCCAGGCGGTCGACGCCATCAAGGGCGGCATGGACTTCCACGCCGCCGCCATCCGCTATTCCGACGGCCAGGACGCCCTGGACGGCGGCGACCTCGGCTGGCGCCGCCTTGACGAGATCCCGCCGGCCTTTGCCGACGCCGTGGCCAACATGAAGGCGGGTGACGTGACCCCGGCCATGCGCGGCCCCACCGGTTTCCACATCCTCAAGCTGATCGAGCAGCGCGCCCCGAGCCGCCAGGTCGTGCAGGAGTTCCACGCCCGCCAGATCCTGATCAAGCCCAGCGAGCTGCTGACGCCGGAACAGGCCCACCAGAAGGCGGAAGACCTGTACAACCGCATCGTCACCAAGCACGAGGACTTCGCCAAGCTGGCGAAGGAGAACTCCAAGGACGACACCACCGCCAACAACGGCGGTGACATGGGCTGGTTCGCCCAGGGCGAATGGGGCTCGAGCATTGGCGAGCGCCTGGCCGAGCTGAAGGATGGCCAGGTGTCGCAGCCGTTCCAGAGCGAAGCGGGCTGGCACGTCTTGGAGCGCCTGGGCACCCGCCAGAGCGACCGTACCGACGAGATGGAGCGCAACCAGGCACGCCAGGCCATCGGCAACCGCAAGGCCGAGCAGGTGTACGACGATTACCTGCGCCAGATGCGTTCGGGCGCCTACGTGAACATCCTGGTGCCGGAGCTGCGTGAGCCCGGCAGCCAGCCGCAGGGCCAAAAGTCCTCCTGAGGCCGCCTTGGACGCCGCCCACGCCCTGCCCCGGCTGGCCGTTACCGCGGGTGAGCCGGCGGGGATCGGTCCCGAGCTGCTCATCCGATTGGCCGCCACTCCGCTGGCGGCCAATTTCGTTGCGATCACCGACCGTGAACTGCTGCGGCGGGCGGCAGCGCGCTGCGGCCTGGCCGTCGAGCTGATCGACGACGACGGCACCGCCACGACCCTGCGCAAGGCGGGACAGCTGCGGGTCCACCACGTGCCGCTGGCCGTCCTCGAGCAGCCCGGCCGGCCGGACCCACGCAACGCCGGCCACGTGCTCGCCACGCTCAGCGAGGCGGCCGATGGCTGCATCGCCGGCCGCTATGACGCCGTCGTCACCGCGCCGCTGCAGAAGGCCACGATCAACGAGGCCGGCATCCGCTTCAGCGGCCACACCGAGTTCTTCGCCGAACGCGCCCGGGCCGACGTGGTGATGATGCTGGCCAGCCCCGAGCTGCGCGTGGCGCTCGCCACCACGCACCTGCCGCTGTCCGCGGTACCCGCGGCGATCACCCGCGACGCACTGGGGCGCGTGCTGCGCATCGTCCATCACGAAATGCGGGCGAAGTTCGGCTTCGGCGAGCCGCGCATCGGTGTGCTCGGCCTCAATCCCCACGCGGGCGAAGGCGGGCACCTGGGACGCGAGGAGCTGGACACGATCATCCCCCTGCTCGACAGCCTGCGCGACGAGGGCATGTCGCTGGTGGGCCCGCTGCCGGCCGACACCGCCTTCGTGCCCGCCCAGCGCGAGCGCTACGACGCGGTCCTGGCGATGTACCACGACCAGGCGCTGCCGGTGCTCAAGAGCGAAGCCTTCGACCGCACCGTCAATCTCACCCTGGGCCTGCCCTTCATCCGCACGTCGGTCGATCACGGCACCGCGCTCGACCTGGCCGGCACCGGCAAGGCGGACCCGTCCAGCCTGATCGCCGCGGCGACCATGGCGCTGGACCTGGTCCGGCGGCGCGCCGCCCAGTCGTGAAGAACGACACGATCCACTTCACCGAGCCTTGCAGCCTATGTCTCCCCCGATGAACGCCCGCCCCAAGAAGAGTTTCGGCCAGCACTTCCTGCACGAGAAGCGCTACATCGAGCGCATCGTCAGCGCGATCTCACCGCGCCAGGACGACTTCGTGGTCGAGATCGGGCCCGGCGAAGGTGCACTGACCCTGCCCCTGCTCGCGGCGGCGCACAAACTCACGGCGATCGAGCTCGATACCGATCTCATCCCCGACCTGCAGGCGCGCGCCGCCAGCGTGGGTGAGCTGAGCATCATCCACTCGGACGTGCTCAAGGTGGACTTCAGCGCACTGGCCCATCGCCACGGCGTGGAGCGGCTGCGCATCGCCGGCAACCTCCCCTACTACATCTCCAGTCCCATCCTGTTCCATTGCGTGGAGCACGCACGCGCGATCCAGGACATGCATTTCATGCTGCAGAAGGAAGTGGTCGACCGCATGGCGGCCGAACCGGGCAGCAAGGTGTATGGACGGCTGTCCGTGATGCTGCAGCTGGCATGCCGCGTGGAACCGCTGTTCGTGGTGCCACCGGGAGCGTTCCGGCCGCCACCGAAGGTGGATTCGGCCGTGGTGCGCCTGGTGCCGCTTGAGCCGGCCCAGCTGCCCGATGCCGACCCCGAGCGCATCCACGCGATCGTGAAGGCCGCATTCGCACAGCGTCGCAAGACGCTGGGCAACGCGCTCAAGCATGTCATGGATGCCCAGTCGATCCTGGCCGCGGACGTCGATCCCAAGGCGCGCGCCGAAACGCTTTCTCCCCAGGACTACGTGCGCCTGGCGCGTGTCGTCGTGGAGTGAACGCGAAGGGTCCGCGTACATCGGGCCCCGATTCAGCCCGGCGCACGCAAGCTTCCCCCATGGGATGCGACAACCCGTACAATCGCGTCATGAACGACAGATCTTCCTACACGATCGACGTGCAGGTCGAACCCCGCTTTGTCCCCGACCAATCCCGTCCCGGCGACAACCGCTACGTTTTCGCCTACACGATCACCCTGCACAACGCGGGCGATGTGCCCGCACGCCTGCTTTCGCGCCACTGGATCATCACCGATGCGAATGGCAAGGTGGAGGAAGTGACCGGTGAAGGCGTGGTCGGCGAACAGCCATGGATGCGTCCCGGCGACCGCTACGAGTACACCTCGGGCGCGGTGCTGGAAACCTCGGTGGGCGTGATGGAGGGTAGCTACCAGATGCTCGCCGATGACGGCACCCATTTCGAAGCCATGATCCCGGCGTTCACGCTGTCCATTCCGCGAACGCTGCACTGATGGCTATCTACGCGATCGGCGATGTGCAGGGCTGCCATCCCGAACTTCAGCGCCTGCTCGACAAGCTCCGCTTCGATCCCGCCAGCGACCGCCTGTGGTTCTGCGGCGACCTGGTCAATCGCGGCGGCCAGTCCCTGCAAACCCTGCGCCTGATCCACAGCCTGCGCGAGCAGTCCGTGGTGACGCTGGGCAATCACGATCTCAGCCTTCTGGCGATCGCACAGCGACGGCCCGAGGCGCAGTCGAAGGTGAACCCCGAGCTGCGCGAGGTGCTGTTCGCGGATGACGCGCCGGTGCTGATGGAATGGCTGCGCTCGCAGAAGCTGCTGCATCATGACGAGCAGCTCAACTGGAGCATGGTCCACGCGGGGCTGGCTCCGTCGTGGACGCTGCGCCAGGCGCAGCGCTCGGCGCAGGAGATCGAGCGCGAACTCGGCAGCCCGCGCCATCCGCGCCTGCTGAAGAACCTGTTCGGCAATCGTCCCGCTGCATGGAACAGCCGCCTGCAGGGCATCGAGCGCATGCGCGCCTCGATCAACACGCTCACCCGCATGCGCTACTGCGACATCCAGGGACGCATCGACTTCGAGAGCAAGGGCATCCCGGGCACGCAGAAGCCCGGCATGTATCCGTGGTTCGAAGTGCCCGGCATGCGCCGCCGCGAGACGCGCATCGTGTGTGGCCACTGGTCGGCGCTGGGCCGCTTCTCCGGCATGGGCGTCTACGCGATCGACACCGGTTGCGTGTGGGGCGGCCAGCTCACCGCGCTGCGACTGGACTGCGAGGAGCCGCAATACATCGCCGTCGACGCCGAGCCCTACCGCAAGCGCCCGCCCGGCGGCGGCGACTGACGTGTATATCCTCGCTGTAGGAGCGCAGCCGGTGCGCGAAAAGCCAACAGCGCGGCCATGCAGCAAGCCGGCCAGCGGGTAACGACGCCGCGTTGATCGCGCACTGGGTGCGCTCCTACAAAAGCAGGCATCGGCACCGCGCAAAAAAAACCCCGCCAAGGCGGGGTTTCTTATGATCAGCTCAGCTGGCCGTGGCAATGCTTGAACTTCTTGCCCGAGCCGCAGGGACAAGGGTCGTTGCGGCCGACCCGCGGACCGTCCTGGCCAGCCTGTTGCGCGGCAGCCATGCTGCCCGCCGCCAGCGCTTCCGCATCGGCGCCCAGGGCGCCGACCGGCGCACCGCCACCGCTGGCCAGCATCTGGCGCTGCAGGCGCTCGGCGAGACGCTGCTGTTCGGCTTCCATCGCCGCGACTTCTTCCTCGCTGCGCACGCGCACGCGCGCCAGCATCTGCACCACTTCGCTCTTGATGCGGTCCAGCATGCTGGAGAACAGCTCGAACGACTCGCGCTTGAACTCCTGCTTGGGCTGCTTCTGCGCATAGCCGCGCAGGTAGATGCCCTGGCGCAGGTAATCCATGCTCGCCAGGTGTTCCTTCCAGGCGTTGTCGACCACGCTCAGCATGATGTGCTTCTCGAGCTGGCGCGTGGTCTCGGTGCCGATCTGCTGTTCCTTGGCCTTGAACAGCTGCTCGAGGCCGTCGCGCACGTGCTCGAGGATCATCTTGTCGTCGATCTCGAGCTGCTGCTCGATCCAGTGCTTGAGGTCCAGCGACAGGCCGAATTCGCTCTCGAGCTCGCGATCGAGACCCGCGATGTCCCACTGCTCGTCCACGCTGTCCGCCGGCACGTGGCGGCGCACCAGGTCGGTGACTACGTCGTCGCGGATGTCGGCGATGGTGTCGGACACGTCGTCCACTTCCAGCAGCTCGTCGCGCTGGGCATAGATCACCTTGCGCTGGTCGTTGGCGACGTCGTCGAACTCCAGCAGGTGCTTGCGGATGTCGAAGTTGTGCTGCTCGACCTTGCGCTGCGCCTTTTCGATCTGGCGGCTGACCATGCGGTCTTCCAGCGCGTCGTCTTCCTTCATGCCGAACATGCGCATCCAGCGGCCGACCCAGTCGCCGGCGAAGATGCGCAGCAGGTTGTCTTCCAGCGACAGGTAGAAGCGCGAGGAACCCGGGTCGCCCTGGCGACCCGAACGGCCACGCAGCTGGTTGTCGATACGACGCGACTCGTGGCGCTCGGTGCCCACGATGTGCAGGCCGCCCGAGGCAAGCACCTGCTCGTGGCGCTTCTTCCAGTCGGACTTCACCTTCGCGCGCTCGGTCTCCGAGGCGTCTTCCGGCAGCGTCGACAACGCCGCTTCCAGGCTGCCGCCCAGCACGATGTCGGTACCGCGGCCGGCCATGTTGGTGGCGATGGTCACCGAGCCCGGCGCACCGGCCTGGGCCACGATGTGCGCTTCGCGCTCGTGCTGCTTCGCGTTGAGCACTTCGTGCGCGATCTTTTCCTTGCGCAGCAGGTTCGACAGCAGCTCGGACACTTCGATGGACGTGGTGCCGACCAGCACGGGCTGGCCGCGCTTGTTGCAGTCCTTGATGTCCTCGATCACGGCGTGGTACTTGGCCTGCTGGGCCAGGAAGACCATGTCCGGGTTGTCCTGGCGGATCATCGGCTTGTGGGTGGGGATCACCACCACTTCCAGGCCGTAGATCTGCTGGAACTCGTACGCTTCCGTATCGGCCGTGCCGGTCATGCCGGCCAGCTTCTTGTACATGCGGAACAGGTTCTGGAAGGTGACTGTCGCCAGCGTCTGGTTCTCGCGCTGGATCGGCACGCCTTCCTTCGCTTCCACCGCCTGGTGCAGGCCATCCGACCAGCGGCGGCCCGGCAGCGTGCGGCCGGTGAATTCGTCGACGATCACTACCTCGCCGTCGCGGACGATGTAGTCCACGTCGCGGTGGTAGATCGCATTGGCGCGCAGCGCCGCGTTGAGGTGGTGCACGACGGCCAGGTTCTTGGAGTCGTACAGGCCGCTTTCCGGGTCGATGACGCCGGCCTCGCGCAGCAGCTCGTCCGCGTGCGACATGCCTTCCTCAGACAGGTGCACCTGCTTCTGCTTCTCGTCGACGAAATAATCGCCCGACGCGTCTTCCTTTTCCTGGCGGATCATCTTCGGGACGATCTTGTTCACCGAGATGTACAGCTGCGGGGAGTCCTCGGCCGGGCCGGAGATGATCAGCGGCGTGCGCGCTTCGTCGATCAGGATGGAGTCGACCTCGTCGACGATGGCGTAATGCAGGCCGCGCTGGTAGCGCTGGTCCTTGCTGAGCGCCATGTTGTCGCGCAGGTAGTCGAAGCCGAATTCGTTGTTGGTGCCGTAGGTGATGTCGGCGGCATAGGCGACATGCTTGTCGGCATGGTCCATGCCCGGCCACACCACGCCGGTGGTCAGGCCGAGGAAGCTGTACAGCTTGCCCATCTGGGCGGAGTCGCGGCGGGCCAGGTAGTCGTTGACCGTGACCACGTGCACGCCCTTGCCTTCCAGGGCATTGAGGTACACCGGCAAGGTACCGACCAGGGTCTTGCCTTCACCCGTGCGCATTTCGGCGATGCGGCCCGAATGCAGCACCATGCCGCCGATCATCTGCACGTCGTAGTGGCGCATGCCCAGCACGCGCTTGGCGCCCTCGCGCACGACCGCGAAGGCCTCCGGCAACAGCTTGTCCAGCGATTCGCCACCGGCAACGCGCTGCTTGAACTCGTCGGTCTTGGCGCGCAGGGCCTCGTCGCTCAGCTTCTCGAACTCGGGTTCCAGCGCGTTGATGCGCGCGACAGTCTTGGAGAGCTGGCGGAGCACGCGTTCATTGCGGCTACCGAAAAGGCTCGTCAGGGCACGGTTGAGCATCGATCTTCCGGATCAGGATTCATGAGCCGCCCGCTCCGGGGAATCCGGGCGGGACGAAAGGATTGATGATACTAGGGTCGGCGGGCTATCCCAAACGCCGGAGGTCACCCTCCCGCGGCCCGATGGGACATCCGCCCCAAGGCGCCTCACGGACTCCCCCGATCATCGTCCCTGCCTAGGTGTGGCGGCTCGCGCAAGGCCTTTCAAGGGCGGCCCGGGGCCGCCCGGAGGCGCGGTCAGCGATGGTTCTTCACGAAGGCCAGCGGGTTGACCACGCGGCCCTTGTACCAGACCTCGAAATGCACGTGCGAACCGGTGGAGCGGCCGGTGGAGCCGGCCTCGGAGATCACGTCGCCCACGTGCACGCGCTGGCCGGGGCGTACATCCAGCTTGCTGTTATGGGCGTAGCGGGTCATGTAGCCGTTGCCGTGGTCGATCTCGATCACCTCGCCGTAGCCGCTGCGCTCGCCGGCGTAGGTGACCATGCCTTCGGCCACCGCATGCACCTCGGTGCCCTTGGGCGTGGAGATGTCCAGGCCCGTGTGGTAGGCGCTGTGCCCGCTGAACGGATCCGGGCGACCACCGAAATAGGAGGAGATGTAGCCGTCAACCGGCATGCCGGTGGGCTTGAGGTTGGATTCGATCTTCGCGTCCAGCAACAGGCTCTGCAGCGCGGAAAGCTGCGCCTGCTGGCTGTCGAACTGGTTGGCGAGCTGGTTGATGCTGGTGTCCAGCGTCTGCGGCAGGGCGTAACCGCCATCCACCGAGTCTTCCACGCCGCCGACGGCGGGCTGTTCGTCGAAGTTGAATTCGCCGTCGTCGAGCTTGCCGATCTGGGTCAGGCGCTCGCCGAGCGCGTTGAGGCGGGTCGACTGGGCCTGGAGCTGGCCCAGCTTCACGGCCAGGGCGTCGATGTCGCGCTGGGCATCCTTGCGCACGCCCACCAGTTGCTGGTCCTGCTGCTGCACCTGCTGGCGCAGCTGGTGGATCTCGGCCAGGGCCCGGTCATGCGGGCTGGCCACGGCCATCGCCAGGGCGCCGCCCAGTCCCGCACACCCCAGTACCGCCGCTGCCGCCACTCCGAGCAGTCGCCATCGAAGGCGCCGGTCGGCGAGGTTGAAGGTTTTCGGCACCTTTTTGGTGCGGGACACAAGTATGATTTGCATATCGTTTTTCGTCGAAGATGTCGGTATCCATGCAGCGCGACGCTCCACCGCCCTCTCGCCGCACCGGCTCCGGACTCACGCCCGTCACCGCGTTCGGCCCCATTGCCTCACTGGCCCGCAAGGCCCGTGAGCTGGATGCGTTGGATCGCGCACTACGCCAGACGTTACCGTCACCACTCCGCGAGCAGGTTCGTTTCGCCAACCTGCAAGACGGCCGCCTCGTTTTTCTGGCTCCCTCGCCGGCTCTGGCCGCCAGGCTGCGTCTTCTCCAGACACAAATCCTCTCGACCGCACGTGCTGTTGGCACGTACGCCAGTTCAGTCACCGTGAAAGTGGCCCCCCCTCCGCCGACAGACATCGTGCCGGATCGGACAAAACCGCTTTCGCCAGCCGCCGCCTCTCACCTGAGAGCCGCAGCGGCCTCAACCACAGACCCCGAATTGCGGGAACTGTTCCTGGAGCTGGCGTCCGTCGCCGAAGTTTCTGATTCCCGATCCGGTGAACCCTCGGACTGACGTCCGGTCTCCACCGATACCATTGCGGTACTTCCCCTGCACCGACCCTTGGGTCGGCCCGAGTGGGTTTATACCACGCCCCCACGGCCCTGATAGACCCTGATGTCATCAGTACGTGAACAGCTGCCAATGGAAGGCGCGAGGTATATCACAAAACGAACGGCCGCGTCCCTGAAGACGCGGCCGTTCAGTTTGTTCAGCCTTGTGAAGGACTTACGCGATCAGATCGCCTGGGCGGGATGCGCGTAGGAGATCGGCGCGGTGGCCGGATCGTCCGCGAAGCTCACTTCTTCCCAGGCCGTGGCGTCGGCCATCAGGGTGCGCAGCAGCTTGTTGTTGAGCTCGTGGCCCGACTTGTGCGCGTAGTAGGCGCCGACCAGGCTGTGGCCCAGCAGGTAGAGGTCGCCGATCGCGTCCAGGATCTTGTGCTTGACGAATTCGTCCTCGTAGCGGAGGCCGTCCTCGTTGAGCACGCGGTAGTCGTCGAGCACCACGGCGTTGTCCATCGAACCGCCGAGCGCGAGGTTGTGTTCGCGCAGCATCTCGATGTCACGCATGAAACCGAAGGTGCGCGCGCGGCTCACTTCCTTCACGAACGAGGTGGTGGAGAAGTCGATCTCCGCCTTGGAGGTGCGCTTGCTGATGATCGGGTGGTTGAACTCGATCGAGAAGCCGACCTTGAAGCCTTCGAACGGTTCGAAGCTGGCCCACTTGTCGCCTTCCTGCACCTTCACCGGCTTCTTGATGCGGATGAAGCGCTTGGCGACGTTCTGCTCCTCGATGCCTGCGGACTGCAGCAGGAACACGAACGGACCCGCGCTGCCGTCCATGATCGGCACTTCCGGCGCGGAAAGGTCGACGTAGGCATTGTCGATACCGAGGCCCGCCATCGCCGAGAGCAGATGCTCCACGGTGGAGACGCGCACATCGCCATTGACGAGCGTGGTGGACAGACGCGTGTCACCGACGTTGTCGGGACGGGCGTGGATTTCCACCGGCGGATTCAGATCGGTACGGCGAAACACGATGCCCGTATTCGGGGCAGCGGGACGAAGCGTCATGTACACCTTGTCGCCGGTATGCAGACCGACGCCTGTGGCGCGAATGATGTTCTTGAGCGTACGCTGCTTGATCATTTTTTGGGTACCTGTAAGGGGCAGCAGCCAATTTAGGGAACGGATGCTAACACAGTCTTAACCTGTGAAAAGGCGATCCGTTCCGCACACACTGTTCACCCTTTCATGTTCCTTTCATTCATGAATAACATTCATTCATGGGGTGATCAGACACTTCTCCAACAACTTCAATAACTTAGGTTCTGACACAGCGCTCCGGACCGGGACGGGATTCCGGTCACGGAGCGCCGGGCCGGCCGAAAATCGTTTCCGGCAGGCCATGCGTCGTCCCTGAAGCACAGTCGTTGGAGCTTGCGTACGGTCAGAACGCACGCCGGCAACGTCAGTGGACACGCCGCCCAAGGGGCGGCAAACCCTTGCGCACACCCGTTTCCGAGGAAACGATCAGGTGTGCGTTTCGTTACTGACAAGTGAAACCGGCGATTTGTTCAATTTTTCTTCAAATTATTTGCCCTGTCAGCTAACTCAGTCGGCCTGCCGGCGCAGGAAGGCCGGAATGTCCAGGTAGTCGAAGCTCGGATCGGCGCTCTTGGCCGAGGTGCTGGCTTCGACGCGGCTGGTCGTGGTCACTTCCGGCTGGGCGTAATCCACCACCTCGTTGCCGGTACCCGTGCGGAGCACGACCGGGCGCGGACGCTGGCGCATTTCGACCTGCTGGGTCACCACCGGACGGATCGGCTGGCGGGCCGCGGCGCGGTTGAGACCGGTAGCGACGACGGTGACGCGCACGTCGTCCTGCATTTCCGGGTCGAGCGAGGTACCCATGACGACGGTGGCGTCTTCGCTGGCGAAGTCATGGATGATGCGACCGATCTCGTCAAATTCGCGCATGGTCAGGTTCGGACCGGCGGTCACGTTGACGAGGATGCCGCAGGCGCCATTGAGGTTGACGTCTTCCAGCAGCGGGTTGTTGATGGCCGCTTCGGCGGCAGCCTGGGCGCGGTCGTCGCCGCGGGCGGTGCCCGAGCCCATCATCGCCATGCCCATTTCGGACATCACGGTACGCACGTCGGCGAAGTCGACGTTGATCAGGCCCGGCGCGGTGATGAGGTCGGCGATGCCCTGCACGGCGCCCTGCAGCACGTCGTTGGCGGCCTTGAACGCATTGAGAAGCGTCACTTCACGGCCCAGCACCGACAGCAGCTTCTCGTTCGGCACGGTGATCAGCGAGTCGACGTGCTGCGAGAGGTCCTCGATGCCCTTGGCCGCAACCTGCATGCGACGGCGGCCTTCGAACGGGAACGGCTTGGTGACGACGGCCACCGTGAGGATGCCCTTCTCCTTGGCGAGCTGCGCCACGACCGGGGCTGCGCCCGTGCCGGTGCCGCCGCCCATGCCGCAGGTGATGAACACCATGTCCGCGCCCTCGAGCACTTCCTCGATGCGCTCACGGTCTTCCAGTGCGGCCTGGCGGCCCACTTCCGGGTTGGCACCGGCGCCAAGGCCCTTGGTCACGTTGGCACCCAGCTGCAGGTGCGTACGCGAACCGCAGCTCTTCATGGCCTGCGCGTCGGTGTTGGCGACGACGAACTCGACGCCTTCGATGTTTGCATTGAGCATGTGCGCCACGGCGTTGCCGCCGCCGCCACCCACGCCGATGACCTTGATGACTGCATTGGGTGCGAGTTTTTCGATCAGTTCAAACATTTCCCGTCCTCCGTAGAGCTCTGTTGTCGTTGTAACCGCGGGTGTCGGCGTTCCTGCCGCCCCTTGGTGGTGGACGAACATCCATTCGTCCGTGGCGAGGCCTCCTGCCCCACCCAAATCAGAAATTCTTGGTGATCCAGCCGCGCAGCTTGTCGACCAGGCCGCCCACGCTGCCGCCCGACGGGCCGCTGACGCGCATGCCACCGTTGCGCGCGCCATGCAGGAGCAGGCCCACGCCGGTGGAATGCAGCGGATTGGCGACGACCTCGCCCAGCCCCGACACGTGCTGCGGCACGCCGATGCGAACCATCTTGTGGAAGATCTCCTCGGCCAGTTCCAGCGCGCCTTCCATGCGCGAGGCACCGCCGGTGAGCACCACGCCCGCCGCCACCAGGCTCTCGTAGCCGGAGCGGCGCAGCTCGTCCTGCACCATCTCGAAGATTTCCTCGTAGCGCGCCTGCACCGACTGCGCCAGCGACTGGCGGGCCAGGCGACGCGGCGGACGATCACCCACGCTGGGCACCTGGATGGTTTCTTCCGCGTGCGCCAGCTGCGCCAGCGCGCAGGCGTACTTGATCTTGATCTCCTCGGCATGCGCGGTCGGCGTGTGCACGCCGTAGGCGATGTCGTTGGTGACCTGGTCGCCGCCCACCGGCAGCGACTTGGTGTAGCGGATCGCCCCCTGCGTATAGATGGCGATGTCGGTGGTGCCCGCGCCGATGTCGACCAGGCACACGCCCAACTCGCGCTCGTCGTCGGTCAGCACGGACTTGGCGCTGGCCACCGCCGAGGGCACCAGCTCGTCCACGGTCAGGCCGCAGCGCTGGATGCACTTGGAGATGTTCTGCACCGCCGCAGCCGCACCGGTGACCAGGTGCACGCTGGCTTCCAGGCGCACGCCGCTCATGCCCACCGGCGAACGGATGCCGTCCTGGCCGTCGATGCGGTATTCCTGCGACTCCTTGTAGAGCACCTTGCGGTCGGCCGGGATCGCCACCGCGCTGGCGGCCTCCAGCACCTGGTCGAGGTCGCCCGGGGTCACTTCACGGTCGCGGATCGCGGCGGTGCCGTGGGAATTCTTGGTCTCCAGGTGGCTGCCGGAGATCGAGGCGTAGACCGAGCGGATATCGCAGCCGGCCATCAGTTCGGCTTCTTCGACGGCGCGCTGGATCGAGTGCACGGTCGACTCGATGTCCACCACCGAGCCGCGCTTCATGCCGCGCGAGACGTGGGTGCCGATGCCGATCACTTCGATCGGTTCGCCCGGCTCGTACTCGCCGACGATCGCCACCACTTTCGAGGTGCCGATGTCGAGGCCGACCACCAGTTGCTTGTCGTTCTTGGTCTTCATGTGCGGGGTGAGCCTCCAGCGTTCACGGTGCTCGCCTGGGGCGGCCATCGAACGGCAAATCCATTGGTGTAACGAAGATCGGCATAGGCGAAGCCCTCGGCGTGGCCAGCCATCAGCTGCGGGTAGACGTCGAGGAAGCGGCGCAGGCGGCGACCGGCCTGGTCGCGATCGCCGACGACGATCTGCGCGCCGCTGCTCGTGGTAAGACTCCAGCTGCCGCGCTCGGTGAGCGCGACGCCGGTGATTTTCAGTCGGGTGTTGGCGAACGCCTTCTGCGTCTCCGCATAGAAGCTCACCACTTCCGCCAGGCGTGCATCGGGACCGCGCAGGTCGGGCAGCTCGGTGTTGGTGGAAACGTCCGGCACGTCGAACACCAGGCCCTGGCGGCTGATCAGGCGCTTCTCGTTCCAGCGCGCGAACGGCTGGCGTTCGTAGATGCGCAGGATCAGGGTGTCGGGCCAGCGCTTGCGCGCTTCCACCGATTCCACCCACGGCAAGGCGGAGACCGCCTTCTGCACGCCGTCCAGGTCGAGCGCGAAGAACCCCTTGCCGAGGCGCGGCATCACGACCGTACGGAGCTCGTCCTCGGTCACATGCTTGAACTCGGCCTGCACCGTCAACTGGGTCACCGGCCAACGATTGGCCGCAAACCATCCGCGCAGCACGCCGACGATCGGCAGCGCCACGAGCGCGATGGCCAAAACCCAGGCAACGAGGCGGATGGTTCCCCTCACACGCCCTCCCGGAAGCTCGTTTCAAGCACGCGCCAGCACAGCGTCTGGTAGTCGATGCCCGCGACGGCGGCGGCCTTGGGCACCAGCGAATGCGAGGTCATGCCCGGCGCGGTGTTCACTTCCAGCAGCCAGTTCCTGCCCTGCTTGTCGCGCATCACGTCGACGCGGCCCCAGCCCGAGCAGGCCAGCGCGTCGAACGCGCGGAGCGCGAGTTCCTGCATCTCGCGCTCGGCGTCGCCATGCAGGCCCGGGCAGATGTACTGGGTGTCCTCGGCGATGTACTTGGCGTTGTAGTCGTAGTACTCGCCCTTGGGCACGATGTTGATGGTGGCGAGCACCTGGCGATTGAGCACTCCCACGGTGTACTCGCCACCCTCGATCAGGGTTTCCATCAGCATGTCGCCGGGATACCGCTGCGCCAGCGCCACGGCGGCGTCGAGGTCTTCTTCCTTGAACACGCGAGTGACGCCCACGCTGGAACCTTCCCAGGCCGGCTTCACGATCAGCGGGAAGCCGATCTCGCGCGCGGCGGCATGCACGTCGGCACCGCGCGGCAGCGCCTTGAACTTCGGCGTGGGCAGGCCGAGCGCCTGCCACACCAGCTTGGCGCGGATCTTGTCGAGCGACAGTGCCGAGCCCAGCACGCCGGAACCGGTGAAGGGAATGCGCAGCGACTGCAGTGCGCCCTGCAGTTCGCCGTTCTCGCCGCCACCACCGTGCAGGATGTTGAACACGCGGGCGAAGTGGCCGGCGCGCACGGCATCCAGCAGCGCCGGGATTCCGTCGATCGCGTGCGCATCCACGCCGCGCGCCTTCAGTGCGGCCAGCACGTTGCGGCCGGAGTCGAGCGACACCTCGCGCTCGGCCGAGCTGCCGCCCATCACCACGGCGACGCGGCCAAACTGTGCGGGGTCGGTAATCGTCTTCGTCACTTGTTCGTCCTCAGGCTGCCGAGGTTCGCCAGCTCCACCGCCGCCGCGCCGATATCGCCGGCGCCAAGCAGCAGCAACAGATCGCCGTCGCGCAGCAGCGCGGGCAGCGTGTCCTTCAGTTCGCGTGGATGGTCGACCAGCACCGGATCGACCTTGCCGCGCGCGCGCACGGCGCGTGCCAGGGCGCGGCCGTCGGCGCCGGCGATCGGCGCTTCGCCGGCCGGATAGACGTCGGTCAGTACCAGCACGTCGGCCTCGGCCAGCACGTTGGCGAAGTCATCCAGCAGGTCGCGCGTGCGGCTGTAGCGGTGCGGCTGGAAGCCGACCACCAGGCGACGCTCCGGCCAGCCGCCACGCGCCGCGGCGAACACCGCCGCCAATTCGCGCGGATGGTGGCCATAGTCGTCGACCAGCAGGGCCGTGCCCTTGTCCAGCGCGATCTCGCCGCGACGGTGGAAGCGGCGACCCACGCCCTGGAAATTCTGCAGCGCGCGCGCGATCGCCTCGGCTTCCACGCCCAGCTGCCAGCCGACGGTGGCGGCGGCGAGCGCGTTGAGCACATTGTGGCGACCGGGCAGGTTGAGCTTGACGTGCAGCGCCTCGTTGCGACCGGGCAGCCACAAGTCGAAGTGCATCTCGAAGCCGTGCTGCGAGAGGTTGCTCGCGCGCACGTCGGCATCCTTGGTCTCGATGCCGTAGGTCATCACGCGACGCGTGGTGGATTTGGCCAGCTCGGCCACTTCCGGATCGTCCACGCACAGCACGGCCAGGCCGTAGAACGGCAGGCGGTGCAGGAAGTCGGCGAACGCCTTCTTCACCAGCGCGAAGTCACCGTGGTAGTTCTCCAGGTGATCGGCGTCGATGTTGGTGACGACCGCGACCACCGGCGACAGCATCAGGAACGAGCCGTCCGATTCGTCGGCCTCGGCCACGATGTACTGGCCCGTGCCCAGGCGCGCATTCGCACCGGCCGCATTGAGCTGTCCGCCGATCACGAAGGTCGGGTCGTAGTTGGCCTCGGCCAGCACGCTCGCCGCCAGGCTCGTCGTGGTGGTCTTGCCGTGCGTGCCGGCGATGGCGACGCCGCGGCGGAAGCGCATCAGCTCGCCCAGCATCTCGGCGCGCGGCACCACGGGGATGCGCGCGGCGCGGGCCGCCTGCAATTCGGGGTTGTCGGCGTTGATGGCGCTGGAAGTCACCACGACGTCGGCGTCGCCGATGTTCTCGGCGGCGTGGCCGACGTGCACTTCGATGCCCAGCGCGGAGAGGCGCTGCGCCGTCGGCGAATTGGCGCGGTCGGAACCGGAGACGGCATAGCCCAGGTTGTGCAGCACTTCGGCGATGCCGCTCATGCCCACGCCGCCGATGCCAATGAAATGCACGCGGCGGAACGTGGTCATCAGGTCTTCGTGCGCGAGCAAACGACGCGGCGTCATGCGGCCACCTCCATGCAGGCGCGTGCGATCACCGCCGCGGCGTCGGGCTTGGCCAGCGTGCGCGCGGCCTCGCCCATCGCGACCAGTCGCTCGCGATCATCCAGCAGCGCCTCGAGGCGCTGCGCCAACTGCTGTACGTCCAGATCCTTCTCCTGAATCAATTCGGCCGCATGCACGGCGACCAGCGCCTCGGCATTGCGGGTCTGGTGGTCATCCACCGCATACGGGAACGGCACGAGCACGGCGCCGAGTCCGGCGGCCGTGAGCTCGGCCAGCGTGAGCGCGCCGGCGCGGCATACCGCGAGGTCGGCCCAGGCATAGGCGCCGGCCATGTCTTCGATGAACGGCACGATCTGGGCTTCGACACCGGCCTTGGCATAAGCCGCGCGAGCTTCGTCGATGCCGCGGTTGCCGCACTGGTGCAGCACCTCGGGACGCTGCGCCGGCGACAGCAGTGCAAGCGCCTGCGGCAGGGCGATGTTCAAGGCACGGGCACCCAGGCTGCCGCCCAGCACGAGCAGGCGAGCACGACCGGTACGGGCGGCCATGCGCTCGGCGGGCGCCGGCAGCGCGGCAATGGCGCCACGCACCGGGTTGCCCACCCATTCCGCGCCGGGCAACGCATCGCTGAAACCGGCCAGCACGCGCTGGGCATGCTCGGCGAGCTTGCGATTGGTGAAGCCGGCCACGCGGTTCTGTTCGTGCACCAGCAGCGGCCGGCGCGTGATGCGCGCGGCGACGCCGCCGGGGCCGGCCACGTAGCCGCCCATCGACAACACGCTGCGCGGCTTGATGCGGCGAAGCGCGCCCAGCGAAGCAAGCAGGGCACGGGCGAGCATGAACGGCGCCAGGAGGCGCGTCTTCAGGCCCTTGCCGCGCAGGCCGCCCACCGGGACCGTCACCAGCTCGATGCCATGCGCCGGCACGACCTTGGTCTCCATGCCGCCTTCGGCACCCAGCCACACCACGGGCACGCCCTGCGCGCGCAGTGCTTCGGCCACGGCGAGGCCCGGGAAGATGTGGCCACCGGTACCCCCGGCCATGATCAGTACCGGCGCCGTCATGCGGTCACCGCTTCGCGCGCGGGCGTCGGGGCCACGGCCGTGTTCGCGTCCGGCACGGCGTTCGCCGGCAGGCGCGACGCCATCTGGCGCGCATCGAGGGCGCGGTTGATCTCGTAGGTGGTACGCAGCAGGACGCCGGCCATCGCACAGGTGAGCACGATGGACGAGCCGCCGTAGCTGATCAGCGGCAGGGTCAGGCCCTTGGTCGGCAGCGCACCGAGGTTCACGCCGATCGACACCATGGTCTGCAGGCCGAGCATCAGCGACACGCCGCAGGCCACGAAGCCGGCAAAGCGCTGGCCGATCTCCATGCCCTTCAGGCCCATGTAGAGGCCGCGGCCCACCGCCAGTGCGAACAGGCCCATCACCAGCAGGATGCCGGCCAGGCCCAGTTCCTCGGAGATCACCGCGAAGATGAAGTCGGTATGCGCTTCGGGTAGGTAGGACAGTTTGAGCACGCTCGAGCCCAGGCCCACGCCGGTCCACTCGCCACGGCCGATCGCCATCAGCGACTGGGTGAGCTGGAAGCCGTCGTTGAACGGATCGGCCCACGGGTCGATGAACGAGGTGAGGCGGCGCATGCGGTACGGCTCGAACTTCGCCACGAACCACAGTAGGGCGACCACCGGCAGGCCCATGCCGCCGAGGTAGACCGGCTTGGCGCCGCCCATCCAGATCATGCCGATGGTGACCGCGATCATCAGCGTGGCCGAGCCGAAGTCCGGCTGCGCCAGCAGCAGCAGCACGAACATGCCCGCCACCATGATGGGCTTGAACAGGCCCCAGAAGCTGGTTTCCACGCTCTCGCGATGGCGCACCAGGTAGCTCGCCGTATACACGACCAGGATCAGCTTCACTGCCTCGACCGGCTGGAAGCTGGTGATCAGGAAGTTGAGCCAGCGCCGCGCACCATTGATGCGCATGCCGATGCCCGGTACGAACACCAGCAGCAGCAGGACCACCGCACCCGCCAGCAGCAGGTAGGCGTTCTTCTCCAGCAGCTTCATCTCGGTGCGCATGGCGATGCTCGCCAGCACCATGCCGATGCTGAGGAACAGCAGGTGGCGCTTGAGGAAGTAGAACGCGCCGATATGCTGGCTCTCGGCCACGGCGATCGAACTGGACGCCACCATCACCACCCCGATGCAGGCCAGACCGACGAGCGCGATCACCAGCGGCATGTCGAAGCTGCCGCGGGGTCCCTGTCGTCGCTTGGCCTGGGTGGTGTCGAAGAGCATGGTCAGCGCACCTTCAACGTGGCGAGGCCGATCAGCACCAGCACGACGCTGATGATCCAGAAGCGCACGATCACGCGCGGTTCCGGCCAGCCCTTGAGTTCGAAGTGGTGATGGATCGGCGCCATGCGGAACACGCGCTTGCCGGTCATCTTGAAGCTGGCCACCTGGATCATCACCGAGGCGGTTTCCATCACGAACACGCCGCCCATCACCAGCAGCACGATTTCCTGGCGGACGATCACCGCGATCGCGGCAAGCGCGGCGCCGATCGCCAGCGCACCCACGTCACCCATGAAGACCTGGGCGGGGTAGGTGTTGAACCACAGGAAGCCCAGGCCGGCGCCGGACAGCGCACCACAGAAGATCGCCAGCTCGCCGGCGCCGGGGATCGACGGGATGCCCAGGTACTCGGAGAACAGGCGGTTGCCCGCGAGGTAGGCGAACACGCCCAGCGCGCCGGACACCAGCACGGTCGGCATGATGGCGAGGCCATCCAGGCCGTCGGTGAGGTTCACCGCGTTGGAGAAGCCCACGATCATGAAATAGGCGACGACCACGAACATCACGCCCAGCGGCACCGCCACCTGCTTGAACAACGGCACGTACAGCGCCGTCTCGGCCACCGGCGCGCTGCCCGCGGCCTGCGGCGCCGTGTAGTAGAGGAACAGCGCAGCGGCGAGGCCGAACACCGACTGCCAGAAATACTTCCAGCGCGAGGCCAGGCCGCGGCTGTCCTTGAGCACCAGCTTCTTGTAGTCGTCGTAGAAGCCGATCACCCCGAAGCTGAGCAGCACGGCCAGCACCAGCCACACGTAGCGATTGTGCAGGTCGGTCCACAGGATGGTGGACACGGTGACCGCCAGCAGGATCATGACGCCGCCCATGGTCGGCGTGCCCGCCTTGGACAGATGCGTCTGCGGGCCGTCCTTGCGCACCACCTGGCCAGCCTTGAGCTCGGCCAGCTTGCGGATCACGTTGGGTCCGAACAGCAGCGACATCGCCAGCGCGGTGAGCGCGGCCATGATGGTGCGGAACGTGATGTACTGGAACAGGTGGAGGGCAGTGAAGTGCCGTGCCATCCAGTCTGCGAGTTCAAGCAGCATCGGATGCGCCCTCCCCTGTTTTCTTGTTGTCGCGAAGCGCAGCGACCACCTGGTCCATGCCGGACGAGCGCGAGCCCTTGACCAGACAGGCAACGCCGCTGTGCAGATGTTGTTTCAGTGCGGCGGCCAGTGCCGCCTTGTCGGCGAAGTGCTCGCCACGTTCGCCGAACACCTTCACCGCGGCCGCGCTCAGCGGGCCGACCGCGAACAGGCGATCGATGCCGCGCTGGCGTGCGCGCTCGCCGATGCCGGCATGCAGGGCCACGGCGTTCTCGCCGAGCTCGGCCATGTCGCCCAGCACCAGCCAGCGCTCGCCACCAGCGAGGGCCAGCGTGTCGATGGCCGCCCCGACGGAACCGGGGTTCGCGTTGTAGCTGTCGTCGATCAGGGTCCAGCCGCCGGGCATCCGCTCGAACTGCAGGCGTCCGGCGACGCCGGGCACGTTCTCGAGGCCTTCCACGATGGTGTCGAGCGGCACGTCCAGCGCCAGCGCGATGGAGGCGGCGGCGAGCGCGTTGGCGATGTTGTGGCGACCGGCCAGCGGCAGCTGCACTTCGGCATCGCCCACCGGCGTGCTCAACAGGAAGTGCGAGCCGTCCACGCGCTGGTCGAGGATGTCGGCGCCCACGTCGGCCTTGTGGTCCAGCGCGAAGCGCAGCTGGCGACGCGTGCCGGCCAGCCCGGTGAAGAAGCTGGCAAATGCCTCGTCCGCATTGATGATCGCCACGCCGTCGACCGGCAATGCCTGGTACAGCGCGCCCTTGGTCTCGGCCACGCCTTCGACGCTGCCCATGCGCTCAAGATGCGCGGGCGCGATGGTGTTGACGAGGCCGATATCGGGCCGCGCGATGGCAGCGAGGTAGGCGATGTCGCCCGGCTTGCCCGCGCCCATTTCCAGCACGGCGTACTCGGTGTCCTGCGGCATCGCCAGCAGGGTGAGCGGCAGGCCCAGCTCGTTGTTGTAGTTGCCGGCGTTGACGTGCGTGCGGCCATGGCGCGACAGGATCGACGCCGTCAGCGTCTTCACCGTGGTCTTGCCGTTGGAACCGGTGATGCCGATCACGCGCACGTTGCTCTGCGCACGCACGGCACTGGCCAGGTCGCCCAGGGCGAGTTCGGTGTCGTCGACCAGCACCTGCGGCAGGTCGAAGTCGACCCTGCGCGTGACCAGCGCGGCAATCGCACCCTTGGCCTTCGCATCGGCAAGGAAGTCATGCCCGTCGACGCGTTCGCCCTTGATCGCCACGAACAGGTCCCCGGCCTGCACCTTGCGCGTATCGATGGCGACGCCGGTGACGTCCACGTCCTCGCCGAGCACGCGTCCGCGGGTCCACAGGGCAATGGCGCTGAGGCGCATCATGCCCGGGTCTCCAGGGCGTGGCGGGCGACCGCCAGGTCGTCGAACGGACGCTTCCCCGTTGCGCCTTCCTGATACGTCTCGTGCCCCTTGCCGGCGATCAGCACCACGTCGCCGGACTTGGCCGAGGCGAGCGCATGCTGGATGGCGGCGGCGCGATCGCGCTCGACCGTGGCGGCTTCGGGATGACGCAGGCCGGCGACGATGTTCGCCACGATGACGTCGCCGTCCTCGGTACGCGGATTGTCGTCGGTGATGATGATGGCGTCGGCCAGGCGCTCGGCGATCTCGCCCATCTGCGGGCGCTTGCCGGCGTCGCGGTCGCCGCCGCAGCCGAACACGCAGATCAGGCGACCTTCGCAGTGCGCACGCAGCGCCTTGAGCGCCTGCTCCAGCGCGTCCGGCGTGTGCGAGTAATCGACCACCGCCAGCGGCACGCCGTCGACGCCACCGAGGCGGTTCATGCGGCCGTTGATCGGCGCCAGCACGGCCACGATATCGGCAACGCGCTCGAACGATTCGCCCAGGGCGCCCAGGCAGGCCACCACGGCCAGCAGGTTGGCGACGTTGAAGCGACCGAGCAGCCGGCTGCGCACGGCACGCTCGCCCCACGGCGTATGCAGGGTGAACGCGAGGCCTTCGGCGGAGGTGACGACGTCGGTCGCGCGCACGTCGGCCGCGGCATCGCCCTCGGCGCTCAGGCGCAGCGCGCGCACACCCTGCGGCACGCGGTCGGCGAGCGACCGGCCGAACGCGTCATCGACATTGATCGCGGCGCCCTTCAGCGTCGGCCACGCAAACAGCTTGGCCTTGGCTTCGCCGTAGGCCTCCATGCTGCCGTGGTAGTCGAGATGGTCGCGGGTGAGATTGGTGAACGCGGCCACTTCGAACGCCACGGCGCCCACGCGACCCTGCTCCAGCGCGTGCGATGACACTTCCATCGCCACGTGCGAAGCTCCCTGGCCACGGAACGAGGCCAGCAGGCCCTGGACGTTGATGGCGTCCGGCGTGGTGCGCTCGCCTTCGTTGATCTGGCCGTGCAGGCCGGCGCCCAGCGTGCCGATGGTGGCGGCGCGATGGCCAAGCAGTTCCAGCGCCTGCGCCAGCAGCTGCACGGTGGAGGTCTTGCCATTGGTGCCGGTCACGCCGATCACGTGCAGCGATTCGGACGGACGCCCGAAGAAGCGCGCGGCGATCTCGCCCACCTTGCCGTGCAGGCCATCCACCCACAGCACCGGCACATCGATGCCGCTGGCATCGGCCGCCGGTGCTTCGGCCAGCACGACGCGTGCGCCGCGTGCCACCGCGCCCTTGGCGAAGCTGATGCCGTGCTCACGGGTGCCGCGCAGCGCGAAGAACGCATCGCCCGGCTGCACCTGGCGCGAATCCAGCGTGAGTCCTGAAACGAGGATATCGCCGACACCCGGGGTGTCGGCGATGCCGTGGAGAAGCTGGTCGAGGCGGGCGCTCATGGCGTCACCTCCTCGATGGGTGCATCGTCCACCGGTTCAACGGTGGGTTGCTTGTTGCTGGTCAAACCGTTCTGCCCTTGCAACGGACCGCCGACGTACCAGCGACCGATATTGTCTGGAGGGACATCCATGAGGCGCAGGGCGCCGTCCATCACCTTGGCGAAGACGGGGCCGGACACCAGCGCGCCGTAGTAGCTGCCCTTCTTGGGGTTGTCGATCACCACCACCGCGGCCATGCGGGGGTTGGAAGCCGGCACGATGCCGGCGAAGGCGGCGCTGTAGTTGTTCTTCGCGTAGCTGCCGCCAACGGCCTTGTGCGCGGTACCGGTCTTGCCGGCCACGCCGTAGTTGGCGATCCATGCCCAGGGCGCCGCCGTGCCGCCCGGCTGGGTCACCGACACCATCATTTGCACCAGCTGGTTCGCGATGCGGGGATCGACGATCTGCTTGGCTTCGTTGTCCGAATTCTTCACGAAGGTGGGCAGGTGCATCACGCCGCTGTCGGCGATGGTGGCGTAGCCGTTCGCCAGCTGCAGCGGCGTCACGTTGAGGCCGTAGCCGTAGGCCAGGATGGCCTTCTCCAGCATGCCCCAGCTCTTGCCCGGCTTGAGGTAGCCGGAGGCTTCGCCGGGGAAGCCGCTGTTGGTGCTGTTGCCGAAGCCGAAGGCACGGTAGGTGTCGTACATCAGGCCGGTATCCAGCGTCATCGCCACCTTGGCGGCGCCGATGTTGCTGGACTTGGCGAGGATGCCGGTCGGCGACAGCATGCCGTAGGCGTGCGTGTCGCGGATATCGTGCGAGATGTAATAGAAGTGGCCGTTGCCCGTGTCGATCATCGGGCCGGTCGGCGAGTACTTGCCGCTGGACAGCGCCGCCGCCATCACGAACGGCTTGATGGTGGAACCGGGTTCCACCACGTCGGTCATCGCGCGGTTGCGGCGGCTCGACGGATTGCTGCCGCGCAAGGCATTCGGGTTGTAGGTGGGCCAGTTGACCATGGCCAGCACTTCGCCGGTGTGCACGTCGAGGATCACCATCGAGCCGGAGTCCGCGTCGGACTGCTCGATGGTGTTCTTCAGTTCGTTGTAGGCGAGGAACTGGATGCGACGGTCGATGCTCAGCGTGATGTCGCGGCCCGGCTGCGGCGCGCGCACCAGCTCCACGTCTTCCACCACATGGCCCATGCGGTCGCGGATCACGCGCTTGGCGCCCGGCTTGCCGGCGAGCCAGTCGTCGAAGGCCAGCTCCAGGCCTTCCTGACCGTGGTCGTCGATGTTGGTGAAGCCCAGCACGTGCGAGGTCACCGGACCCGACGGGTAGAAGCGGCGGAACTCGCGCTGGCCGTTGACGCCCGGCACGCCGAGGTCCAGCACCACCTGCGCCGCATCCGGCGACATCTGGCGCTTGAGGTAGACGAACTCGCGCTCCGAACGCTGCATCAGGTACTGCTTGAGCGCGTCCGCGTCCATGCCGATGGCCTTGGCCAGCGCGGGCAGCTTGTCCTCGCTGTTCAGCACTTCGGACGGATTGGCCCAGATCGAGACGACCGGCGTGGACACCGCCAGCGGCTCGCCGTTGCGGTCGAAGATGGTACCGCGCGATACGGCGATCGGTACTTCGCGCAGGAAGCGGGCGTCACCCTGGTTCTGGTAGAACTCCTTGCGGACGACCTGCAGGTCGAACGCGCGCGCCACCAGGCCCAGGGAGGCGAGCGACAGCACGCCCACCACCAGCAACATGCGGCGGCGGGCGCTGGGGGCCGCGATGCGGCGGCGCGTGGGCGAAGGCGTGGTGCGCGGGCGCGGCTTCATCGACGCACCAGCTGGATGTCTTGCGGCTTGGGATTGAGCATGCCCAGCTTCTGCCGGGCTTCTTCGTCCACGCGGCGCGGCTCGGCCCAGGTGGCCTGCTCGAGTTCCAGCTTGCCGTATTCGATGTTGAGGTCGTCGCGCGCGTTCTGCAGGCGGGTGAGCTCGACGAACAGCACGCGGCTCTCATGGCGCGTCCACACCACGGCAATGGCGCTGGACAGCACCGCCGCGATCAGGATCAGCATGAAGAGGGTGCCGATGGCCTTCATCCGAGCTTCTCCGCCACGCGCAGCACGGCCGAGCGGGAGCGCGGATTGACGGCAAGCTCTTCGTCCGAAGGAAACTGGGCCTTGCCCACGGCGGCCAGGCGCGCCGGCGCCGCTGCCACCGGCGGACCACGTCGGCTGCCCTGCACGCGACCGGAGTGGTCGCGGATGAACAGCTTCACGGCGCGATCTTCCAGCGAGTGGAAGCTGATGATGGACAGGCGACCACCCACCTTGAGCAGCTCCAGCGCCGACTCGAGGCCCTGGGCCAGCGCGTCGAGCTCGCCGTTCACGCGGATGCGCAACGCCTGGAAGCTGCGCGTGGCCGGATGCTTGCCCGGCTCGCGACGGCCCACCACGCGCTCGATCAGGCCGGCCAGCTGACCGGTACGGGTGATCGGGTTCTCGGTGCGGTCCTCGACGATGGCGCGGGCAATCTTGCGGCTGAAGCGCTCCTCGCCGTAGATCCACAGCACGTCGGCGATCTCTTTCTCCGAAGCATGCGCGAGGAAATCGGCCGCACTTTCGCCCTGGGTGGTGTCCATGCGCATGTCGAGCGGCGCATCGGCCATGAAGCTGAAGCCACGGGAGGCCTCGTCGAGCTGCGGCGAGGACACGCCGAGGTCGAGCAGGATGCCGTCGAGGCCGCCGGCGGTTTCGTCCCACTCGGCCATGGTGGAGAAGTTGGCGTGGCGGATGGACACGCGCGGATCGCCGGCGAACTCGGCCTGGGCGGTGGCGATGGCCTGGGGGTCGCGATCCATCAGCAGCAGGCGGCCGTCGGGACCCAGGCGCGACAGCACGGCGCGGGCGTGGCCGCCGCGTCCGAAGGTGCCATCGAGATAGCGCCCGCCAGTCTGCACGGCGAGTCCCTCCACTGCTTCACCCAGCATCACCGGGATGTGCCGCAACTGCTCGGCCATGCCGCACTCCCGCTCCCGTCCCGTTAATTCCGCCGCGCTGCCACCGTTGCCGGTTACAGCTGCAGCTCCGCCATCTCGTCAGTGATCTCGTCTTCGCCGATGGTCTGGCGGATCTTGGCCAGGTGGGCCTGTTCGCTCCAAAGCTCGAACTTGTTGCCCATGCCCAGCAGCACCGCCTTCTTCTCGATGCCCGTGGTGGCGCGCTGGCTGGCCGGCAGCAGCAGGCGTGCGGCGCCGTCCGGCTCGACCACCGCCGCGGCACCGACCAGCTTCATCTGCATGTCGCGATGGGCCGCCTTGACCTTGGGCAGCGCGTTGACCTGGTCGCGCACCTTCTCCCACTCCGCATACGGGAACAGCCACAGGCAGCCCGTCTCGAAGGGGTTGTAGGTGATCACCAGACGATTGGCGCAGGCGTCGGCCACCAACTCGCGGTAGGCGGTCGGTATGGCCAGCCGGCCCTTGTCGTCAACGGTGATGGCGGTTTCGCCCTGGAACACGACCGTTAGGCTCCACGAAATCCCACGATTTCACACTGGAACCCACGATAGTCTCGCCCCCTGAGACTGTCAAGGGAATTTTGCTTGTGAATCAATGAGAAAGGCGGTGATCTGGCAGTAATTCCAGCCTTTTGTGAGGAACTACCCGAAGGTGCTTGAATGACTGGGATTTTTTATATCCGAGCCATCCTCCGCGGGATGTCCTCCCGGTGCCGGAATGCCATCCCGCATGAACCGGCCGTTCAGACCCTCCATACGCGACCGTCGCCACCCGGTCGGACTCGACACGGGGGCGACGATCGGTAAGAAGGAGGGGTGGAGTCGGCCTGTAAGCCGGGTTCTGTACGCCTTGCGGCGCGACAGTCATTCCTCTCGGCCTGGCGTCACCGCCAGGCTCCAGCAACCTACCCGGGAACAACGCGGGCCGCGTTATCGTTCCCCTATTCGGTCTTGCTCCAGGTGGGGTTTACCGTGCCACGCGGCGTTGGCCCCGCGCGCGGTGCGCTCTTACCGCACCGTTTCACCCTTACCACGCGCATCCGAGGATGCCGTTCGGCGGTTTGCTTTCTGTTGCACTGGCCGTCGGCTCGCGCCGCCCAGGTGTTACCTGGCACCTTGCCCTATGGAGCCCGGACTTTCCTCGACGCGCTCGCGCGCGACGCGACTGCCCGGCCGACTCCAGGGCGCATTCTAGTGGAATGTGAGGATCAAAGCGCTTGAGAGTCGGATGCGCGAGCCCGCCCTTGTAGGAGCGCACCCAGTGCGCGATGGCGGATCCACGGCATTGACACTGTTTCCGGCTAACGCCGTGAGGCTCCGGCGCAGCGGTGATCGCGCGCTGGGTGCGCTCCTACAGGTGGACGGATGGGCTCGCCCTCAGCCCTCGTACAACAGCTTCCGCGGCGCGCCGGTGATCGCCGCGGCCAGCTTCGCCGCCTTCGCCGGAGGCAATGCCTCGCGCAGGATGGCGAACACGCGCCGCCCCTCCGCCTCTCGTGCATCCGTCTCCTCGCCCCGCCCTGCCACCAGGATCACGCACTCGCCGCGCTGCTGGTCCGGGTCATTCGCCACGCGGGTCGCCAGCTCCCCCAGCGGCTCGCCGATCACCGTCTCGAACAACTTGGTGAGCTCGCGCGCCAGCACGCCTTCGCGCGCCTCGCCGAATACATCGCGCATGTCCCCCAGGCTTTCCGCCACGCGGTGCGAGGACTCATAGAAGATGAGCGTGCGCGCGTCGCCCGCAAGTTCCTGCAAGCGCGAACGACGCGCCGCCGCCTTGGGTGGAAGGAAACCCTCGAACACGAAGCGGTCGCTGGGCAGTCCCGCCACCGACAGCGCCGCGATCGCGGCGCACGCGCCCGGCACCGGGGCACAGCGGATGCCCGCCGCCCGCGCCGCGCGCACCAGCCGGAAACCCGGGTCGCTGATCAGGGGCGTGCCCGCATCGGATATCAGCGCGACCGACTCTCCGCCCTGCAAGCGCCGCACGATCGCATCCACCACGTCGCGCTCATTGTGTTCATGCAGGGCTATCAGTGGCGTGCCGATGTTGTAATGCATGAGCAGCGGGCGGCTGTGCCGGGTGTCCTCCGCTGCGATCACCGCCACCGAACGCAAGGTTTCGATGGCGCGCGTGGAAAAGTCGTCGCGATGACCGATCGGCGTGGCGACGACCCATAGCTGGCCGGGCTGAATCTGTGACATCGTAGACCCTGTCCTCATGTCCTGCGCCGCGAGGCGGCGATCCAATGGGCTATCATCGCCCATCCGCGTCAAAAGCTCGAAGGGATTTGGCCATGCGCTTGTACCGCGCTGCAGGCATCGCCCTGCTGATTTCACTCGCACTCACTGCCTGCGTACCTCCTGCAGCCCAGCGTTCTCCCGCCGAGATCGCCGCCGCCCAGCAGGCCGAGGCGCTGGCGCAACAGGGCAAGTTCGACGAGGCGGCGAAGTCGTATCTCACGCTGGCCCAGACCAGCGGCAACCGCGACGAATACCAGTTGCTTGCGGCGGAGGCCTACCGCCAGGAAGGCCAGCTCGAGCGCGCCGCGCCGTTCCTGGACAGCATTCGCCGCCAGCGCCTCACCGGCGACGAACCGGTGCGCCTGGACCTGCTGCAGGCCGAGCTCGCGCTCAAGCAGCACAACGCGCCCCGCGCGCTGCAACTCACCACCCAGCCGAACCTCAGCGTGCCGGCCCCGTTGCAGGGACGCCTGCTGGAACTGCGCTCACTGGCCATGCAGCAGACCGGTGACCAGTGGGGTGCCGCGCGCACGCGCGTCGAAATGGACGGCCAATTGACCGGCCTGGACCAGGCGCAGAACCGCAAGCAGGTGGTTACCCTGCTTACCCAGCTGGGTGTCGAACCGCTCAAGCAGCGTGCAGCCGCGATGCAGCAGGGTGATCGCATGTTGCCGTGGGTCAACGAGGCGTTGACCCAGCTTGGCGTCGCAGTGGCACGTCCCGCTCCTTCGCTTGAGCAGGAAGTGGGCACCATGATTCCGGGCGAAGGCGCCAATGTGCGCGAAGGCTTCAAGATGCCTGCGCACGTGGCGCTGCTGCTGCCCATCAGCGGCAGCACCGCTTCGGCCGGCACCACCGTGCGCGAGGGCTTCTTCGCCGCCTATGCCGACTCCGGACGCAACCATGTGCCGCGCCCGCCCGTGCGCGTCTACGACAGCGCGGGTACCGCGGCCGGTGCGATCAAGGCCTACCAGCAGGCCGTCAACGATGGCGCGCAGCTGGTCATCGGCCCGCTGACGCGCGGTGAAGTGTCCGCCCTGTTCGGCCTGCCGCAACTTCCGGTGGCGCTGCTCGCGCTCAACCATCCCGACGACAAGAGCCTGCCCGCCAACGGCGTGAACGAGTTCGGCCTGCTGCCGGAAACCGAAGGCGCGCAAGCCGCCGACCACATGGCCGAAGGCGGCATCACCAATGCCTTTGTCATCGCCGGCAACGACGACTTCGCGCAGCGCGCGGCCAAGTCGTTCAAGGCGGAGCTGGAGGCACGCGGCGGCAAGGTGGCGGGCATGGGCAACCTCGGCGCCACCGGCGTCAATTACGCCTCGACCATCAGCGGCCTGGGCATGCCCACCGACACGGGTGATGTCGCCACTGGCACCAACAACACCGGCATCTTCATCAGCATGCGTCCACAACAGGCGCGCCTGCTGCTGCCGCAGCTGAAGCTCGCCCGCGTGAACCTGCCCGTGTTCGGCACGTCGCACATCTACGCCGGCGTGGACGATGCCGGCGCCAATCGCGACCTGGAAGGGGTCGAGTTCTGCGACGCGCCCTGGTTGTTCGACGTACAGCCCGGCCTGCCCAACCACGGCGATGTCGCCGGCCAGCTGCCCGCCGCACGCGGCACCTCGGCACGCCTGTTCGCTTTCGGCATGGACGCGTGGAACCTCGCGCCATACGTCGACTGGCTGCGCGCCCACCCCGGCAGCTACCTGCCCGGCGCCAGCGGCCAGCTCACCGCCGACCAGTTCGGTCGCATCCGCCGCGTGCTGGTATGGGCCAAGTTCCAGGATGGCCTCGCCCGCCCGGTCAATGGCAGCCTGCAGATGGACAGCGCACCCGCGCTCGCACCGCCAGCCGACAACAACACGCCGCCCCCGGGCAACGACCACCCCAACAACGGCTGATGCGCGCCGCGGGCGCCCTGTTCGAACAGCGAGCCTGCGCGGAACTGCAGCGCGCAGGCCTCAGGCTGCTGGACCGGAACTACTCCACGCGTTACGGCGAACTCGACCTGGTAATGCTGGATGGCGACACCATCGTGTTCGTCGAAGTACGCCATCGCCTCACCAGCAGCCACGGCCATGCCGCTGCGACGGTGACCGCAAGCAAGCAGGGCAAGCTCATCCAGACGGCCGAGCTGTGGCTGTGCAGCCATCCCGAACACGCACGCCGTCCTTGCCGCTTCGACGTGGTGAGCTACGACGGACCTGTCGACGGGGCCACCATGACGTGGTGGCGCGGGGCCTTCGAGGCAGTGTGATCCGCGTCGCCACCCGTTGTATGCCGCACCCCTCGTTCGGCCAGGATCCCACGCGCCGGCGACGCTACCAGACCGTGCGGGTACCGCTCTTGATGCTTACCAAAGGCCGACGCCGTGCGCCACGCCTTCCGTCGGTCGCCCGAACTGCTTAGCACTTCCGGGGAATGGTCCCGGCGACCGCGCAGCGTAGCTTCAAGGACCACCCTATCGGATGGGAGTGGCTCATGAAACTCGTGACATGCGGATGGTTAACCATGGCGCTTGCCTGCGGACTCGGTGCGATTTCTTCCCCGACGCGAGCGGCCGAGCGAGCCGACACGTGCAAGCAGGGATATGTGTGGCGCGAGGCCTTCCACGGCGATCACGTCTGCGTCAGCCCCGCGGTACGCGACCAGGCCGTGACCGACAATCGTGATGGACCTTCACGCAGGCAACCCGGCGGCGGCGCCTACGGGCACGACACCTGCAGCGCAGGCTATGTATGGCGAGAAGCCAATCCGCAGGATCACGTCTGCGTGGATCCCGAGGTTCGTCGCCAGGCGGTCACCGACAATCGCGATGCGCCCAATCGCATCGTCCGCAAGCAATACACGCTTTGAGTGCATTGCGCTCCGCAGGGCACGTGCCCGCATCAAGTCGCATGCCCCCACAGGGACCCGGCGTATCGAGGCGACGCTCACGCCCCGCCCGAGACCGGGCCCCGAGGAGGGGCGGCCACCATGGTGTGCGCTCGCCCCCGAGCCCCCGCACCTCGGTCGCCCCTCCTCCTAACCACTGCCGGATCTGCTCAGATCCGTCATTCCGTGGCGCTCGGTGAGATCGTAAAGCTGTTGCCACCACCAGCTTCGATCCGCATCGGCTATGGCAGACGCAGGCACCTGCGCCTTCACTTCAATTGCGTTCCACAAGTCTTCCTCTGCCGAGCCGGACGCCTTCAGCTTAGCCAACTCGGCGTCCAGGCGACTGAATCGCTTTGCGAGGAATGCTCTGGTGAAGCACATGCGGGAAGGTCACTCACATGGACAACTGAGCAGACCATGCGCCACCAAGACTATCGGGGACCTTAACCTGAGACCTTCGGCGACGCGGCATAAGCGTCCCGTTCATGTGCGACGACCCGGTTCGGTCGCACGGGAGTCGACACCGGGCGTGCGGCAATCGTGGGCCTACGGGTTCAGTTGCGAGCCGTCGATGCGCTGCATCTCGCTACGAGCCACGCGTGAATGCACGTCACGAGGAGTCGGCGTTCCGCGTGCATTCGTGGATCGAACGATGAAACAGTATCGACGCTGAACTGGGGCAGCAGGGGATTGCTCCGGCATTACTCTTTTGATCGGATACCGGCTAGCCTTGGTCCGCCGCCTTCCTTGCACCATCGGCGGCCCCATGCATTCAGGGACCCTCTTGAGACAACGAGGTTGCCTGGCTGATGACAGCGCACACTCCGCTGTCCCGATCAGCACGGATCCCTGGCACCTGGCCGTGGAAGCGTCTTTTCCGGGTACTTCCATGGGTCGAACGCGGGAACTGCATCAGCGCCGAAGCGTGGGCTCGGGGGTAACTACCTCGGCGACATAACGGAATTTCACGTTATCGGAGCGCTGTCATGAAGCATCTCATCAAGCGAATCCCCGTCATCGGACCTGTCGCGCGCAGCGTCTACCTGCGATGGTTCAACCCGCCCAAACCCTTTCACGGGTCGGAGGACTATTGGATCTCGCGTTATCGCGAGGGCGGCAATTCCGGCGCGGGATCGTACAACCTTCTCGCCGAATTCAAGGCTGAAGTGCTCAACGACTTCGTCGCCAGCCACGCTGTTCGCGACGTGATCGAGTTCGGCTGCGGCGATGGCAACCAGCTGGCACTGGCCAGGTATCCCTCGTATCTCGGCCTCGACGTGAGTCCGCATGCCATCGAAGGCTGCGCGCGCCGCTTCGCGGACGATCCCAGCAAGTCGTTCATGCTGGTGCACGACTACACGGGGCAAACCGCGCAACTCGCGCTCTCGCTGGATGTCATCTATCACCTCACCGAGGACGAGGTGTACGAGACGTACATGAAGGCGCTGTTTGGTGGGGGGCGGGACTACGTGGTGATCTATTCGTCCGACCGCGACGAGCCGCACACACCGAGTGCCCACGTGCGCCATCGCCAGTTCAGTCGATGGGTGCGCGCCAACGCGCCGGGCTGGCGTCTGCTCCGGCACATTCCCAATCGCCATCCCTACACCGGGGACAACGACACGGGCTCCCTCGCCGACTTCTACATCTATGGCAAAGGAAGCCTGACCTGAGAGGCCGTCGCCCGCGGCAGGCGCACGCCGTCATCGGCCCGTACGCGACATCGGCGGCGCCAGGACCTGCCTGTCGTCGGGATGGAGCGCGTCGCCCGGTCTAAGCCTTGCCGCGGGCGGCAGGCTGGGACGAGGGCGGCGGCGCGTCCTCCTCGGCCGGTTGCAACGTCACCGCCAGTTCCTCGAGCGTCGCGATCTCATCGTTCAGCGCGTCATGCAACTCGCCCTGGCGCGTCATCAAGGTCTCGATCGGACCGGCCTGCTTGAGCTTCTTCAGCTCGCCGTCGAACAACAGCCACTGCGCCGTCAGCGCCTCGACGTTGTTCTTCGCGTAATGCCGCATTTCCTTGAGCTGGGCAAGGACATCGTTGACGTGTTCGAACGGAGTCTTCGTATCCGCGGACATGGCGGCTCCTCGAGTCTCATCCGGTTTTCAGCTTAGTCGCGCGAAGCTGGCTGTTAGCGAAACGCGGTGAACAAGCGCCGGCCCAACGGGACGATGCGCGCCTCCAAGCGCCGTGAAACCCACCACGGCCACGCCGATGCATGCATCGGTTCAGCAAGTTGTGACGCCTCGGCGCGCCTCGGCAGAGCGGCCCGGCGCCGGATGCTCGCATGCGCGTCGGCAGCTGGGCGGGGTACTCGTCGGCATCCTTGCCCGCACCGACCAGGGCACGCGTGGCGGCCGCCGGTGCACGGGCATGACCGGACCCCTGGCGCCGCCACGCGCAAGGGCCAAATGCGGGCGCACTGAAGAAGGTGTATGGTGGCTGGACCGCCCGTCAATCAAAGGTGTCCGCATGAACGACACACCCAAACCGCTGTCGGTCGCCACGATCCACTCCGTCTATGCGGGGAAGAAAGTCTCCACCACGGTCGACCAGTCCAAGGACTTCCAGTCGACGAACCGCTTCGCCCGTGACCCCGCGCATTCCGGTCACGCACCGCAGCCGCCCAAGATAGAAAAGGGCCCGTTCCGGCGCTGACGACGGCGTGGCCCGCGGCACACCGACCACACGCAGGCTGCCCGCTGTTGCACATCCGGGCCTTGCCTGCGGACCACGCTCCACGAAGGGGAAGAGATCGCCATGAACGCCAGCACGGCAACCCTGCGGTTGGAGTGCACGCTTACCTGCCCCGAATGCGGTCACCAGGCGACGGAAACGATGCCCACGAACGCCTGCATCTATTTCTACGACTGTGCGGGATGCGGGACGCTGCTGCGCCCCAAGCCGGGTGACTGCTGCGTGTTCTGCTCCTATGGAACAGTGCCCTGCCCGCCCGTCCAGCAGCAGGCTTCCTGCTGCGGCGGCCGCTGACTACCAGGCGACTGGCCGTCGAGCCGCCCGCTTGCCGGCGCACAACGATCTCGGCCCTCGGCTGCCGTCGAATCCCATCTAGCTTCATCGAGCGGGCGGTTCATCGACGATTTGCTCATCCTCCGGAGGGCAGACTGCCTGGCAGCCCCACCGGGCGATGGATCAACCACAGGGGATCGGCATGCTTCGCGCTCTGGTCAAGATCGGCAAATGGACGTCCATCGTCATCCTGATCTTCCTGTGCTCCCTGCTGGGCATCCGTGCCTGGGATTCGCAGCGTGGCGACCCGCTGGCGCCCTGGCAAACCTACGTACCGCACGAGTTGACGGCCGCGGAGATCGACGCCACGGACTGGACCGGCTACCTGGCCGCCGAGCAGCGCGTGTTCGACGAAGTGCGTACGCAGGTCAGCGAGCGGCTGGACCCGTCGGAGCGCGTGGTCACCAATCGCTATTTCGACGGTGCGCCGATGTATCCGGAGCACTTCAAGACCGACTGGAACCGCTCCTACGTGCTCGAACCTGCCGGGCCGCCGGTGGGCGCGGTCGTGCTTATCCACGGCCTGACCGATTCCCCCTATAGCCTGCGCGATATCGCCGAGCTGTATCGCGCTCGTGGCTTCGTGGCGATCGGCTTGCGCGTGCCGGGGCATGGCACGGTGCCGGCGGCGCTGACCGAGGCGCAATGGCCGGACTGGCTGGCGGCGACACGGCTGGCCATGCGCGAGGCCCGCCGACGCGTGGGTCCGCAGGCCCCGATCCACATGGTGGGTTATTCGAACGGTGGCGCGCTGGCGGTGAAGTACACGCTGGATGCCTGCGAGCATCAGGAGCTGCCGATGCCGTCGCGATTGGTGTTGCTGTCGCCGATGATCGGCGTCACCGCCTTCGCGCGCTTCGCCGGGCTGGCGGGCCTGCCCGCCCTGCTGCCGGCGTTCGCCAAGGCGGCATGGCTGGACCTGCTGCCGGAGTACAACCCGTTCAAGTACAACTCGTTCCCGGTGAACGCAGCGCGGCAGACCTACCTGCTGACGGACGTGCTGCGCAGCCAGTTGCTGCGCATGGGACGGGAGCATCAGCTGACCCGGCTGCCGCCCATGCTCACCTTCCAGTCGGTCATCGACGATACGGTGAGCGCCTCCGCCGTGGTGCGCACGCTGTACGCACGGTTGCCGGACAACGGCAGCGAGATCGTGCTGTTCGACGTGAATCGCAACCATCGCTTCGATTCACTGCTACGCGCCAGTTCATTGCAGGCCCTGCAGCACCTGCTGCCGCCCGGTCCCCAACGCTACCGCACGACGGTCATCGCCAACGAAATGGAGAACGACAGCCATACCGTCGCGCGCAGCACTCCCGCCGACAGCGACAAGGCGACCGCGACGCCGCTGGCCATCGCCTATCCGGACAACATCTTTTCGCTGTCGCACATCGCCCTGCCCTTCCCGCCGAACGACCCGCTCTACGGTACCGATCCGGACACCTCCGAGAACTATGGCGTGCGCCTGGGCACGCAGGCGCCACGGGGCGAGCGCGGCGCACTGATCCTCAACCTCGATGCCGTGCTGCGCATCAGTTCCAATCCCTTCTACCCTTACGTACACGACCGCATCGAGGCCGTCATACCGGCGTCGGCGACAGCAGCGCTCGCCAAGCCGGCCGGGTGAATCGCGCGCCACGCGCCGGGCGCGACCTCGCGGGAAACGCGCCAGGCCGCGCCGCGTGGCCGCCCGCGGTGGGATACTGGGCGCATGAACCTGCCCGATGTCCTAGTTTCCGCGCTGCGCCGGCACTTCCCCGGCCCGGCGATGTCCACCGATGTGGCCGAGCGCCTCGCGTACGCCTATGACAATTCGCGGCGCAACGCCTTGCCGGATGCGGTGGTCTTCCCCACCACGCACGAGCAGGTGGAAGCCCTGGTGCAGCTTTGCCGTGAACACCGGGTCCCGCTGACGGGACGCGGGCGCGGCACCAACACCACAGGCGCCACGGTGCCGGTGGATGGCGGCGTGGTGGCGAGTTTCGAGCGGATGAACCGCATCCTGCGCATCGACCCGGACAATCGCCTCGCCGTGGTGGAGCCTGGCGTACTCAATGGCGACCTGCAGCAGGCGCTCAGGCCTCATGGTTTCTTCTGGCCGCCCGATCCGACCTCGTCGCCCTGGTGCAGCATCGGCGGCAACCTTGCCTGCAACTCGGCCGGACCGCGCACGGTGAAGTACGGCAGCCCGCGCGAAAACACGCTCGGCCTGCGCGCAGTGGCGGGCACGGGCGAAGGCTTCCGCTGCGGCACCTACACCAGCAAGGGCGCGACGGGCTACGACCTGACGCGACTGCTGATCGGTTCGGAGGGCACCCTGGCGCTGATCACCGAGGCCACCCTCAAGCTCACGCCGAAGCCATCCGGCCTGCGCACCATGCGCGCCACGTACAGCGACGTCAGTGCGGCGGCGCGGGCCGTCGCCCGCATCATGGCGCAGCCGGTGACACCGTGCGCGCTCGAATTCATCGACGACGTGGCACTGAAGCTGGCGCGCGACCACGGCGGCGACAGCGTGCCGGTAGCGGGCGCGATGCTGATGATCGAAGTGGACGGCGAACCGGACACGCTGCCCAGTGCGGTCGATGCCGTCTCGCGCGCGGCACGTGGCGAAGGGCTGGAAGAGCTGCGCGTGGCGGAGACCCCCGAGGAAACGCAGGCGTTGTGGTCGGCCCGCAAGGCCTTGTCGCCGGCGCAGCGCACCATCTCGCCGAACAAGATCAACGAGGACGTGGTGGTCCCGGTCAGCCGGCTGCCCGAGCTGGTCGATGGCATCAAGCAGCTTTCGAAGAAGCACGACGTGCTGATCGTGAGCTTCGGCCACGCGGGCAACGGCAACCTGCATGTGAACCTGTTGCCGCGCGACGACGCCGAGCGCGAACGCGCGCATGCCTGCCTGGCGGATGTATTCGCGCTGGTGATCGCGCTGGAAGGCACCTTGTCCGGCGAACACGGCATCGGGCTGGTGAAGCGCGAGTTCATGCCGCTGGCGCTGCAGCCGACGACGTTGCACCTGATGCGCAACGTGAAGTCGGCGTTTGATCCCGACGGCATTCTCAATCCAGGGAAATTGCTGCCCTGAACCTCAATGAAGGAGCCCACCCGGTGCGCGATCGCAGCTTCACGGCTTCATCGTGAGCCGAAACGTGCCTGGTCGCGCACTGGGTGCGCTCCTGCAAAAGCGGGGTCGTGGCTCAGTAGTCCCGGATGTCCAGCATGATGAAGCCGCGCACGCTGTAGCCGTCGCCTTGAGGCCAGGCCAGGGATGCAAGGGCGCGATCGCCGGCCGGCCACGGCGCGTTGTCCAGCAGGACCTCGGCACTGACCTGGCCGTCATCGCCACGGCGATGGAACAGGCGCACCCAGTGCGCTTCGGCGCCGAGCGCCTCGCGCTGCAAGGCTTCACGCAGCACGGGCAGGATGTCCTGCGGAACGTCCACGTCCTCGCGGCTGGACAACCATGGCCCGACGAAAACGTCCCACGTGCGCACGCCCATGTCCCAGCCATAGGTCTGCAGGCGGCGCTCGTCGGTCACGTACCAGCAGGCGGCCAGCAGCACGTGGAGCGCGCCGCGCTCGAAGGCCTCCAGCGCCTCGCGGCAGCCGGCGTCACCGTTGCCCGAGCCGGCGAAGCTCTCCTCGATATGGCGCTCTTCGCTGATCACGATGTCGACATCCAGGCGGCCGGGCTGGCCACCCGCGCCCTCGGTCCAGGTGGCACGCACCGCCGGGAAGTCGCCGTCGGTCATCAGCCAGTCCTCGTCGGGCTCGAGCTCGACGCCGTGGCGCTGGAACAGGCGCAGGAGGTATTGCTGTAGCTCGGTGTCTTGCATGGAAGGAACCTCGTCGATCAGTGCGCGCGGGAGCGCCAGAGCAGGTGGCGGACGATCATGGCAAGCACCAGCACCAGCACGCAGGCGCCGTAGCCGTAAAGCGCGGGCAGCACCTGCTGCCAGATCGCGCCACTGGCCGGGCCGTATTGCCCCACGTTGGGCACGCTGGCCGTATCGAAGGCCGCGCCGGCGCATTCCACGGCCGCAAACGCGGCCAGCAGCAGCGCCGCCATGTCGAAGCTGCGGCGCGTCGGCGTGCGCGGCAGGCTCTTGGGGTAGGCCCAGTACGCCCAGCCGAGTATCAGCAGCCAGGGCGCGAGCAGCAGGATAGCCAGGTAACGCATGCGTCAGTTCACTCCTTGGATGCCGGCGCGTGGCGCGCTCAGTCCTGCGCGGCCAACTGGTCCAGCGCGCCGCGCAGTCGGATCAATGCCTCGTCGCGTGTCTGCTCGCCGTCGTAGTCCGGCGTCACGGCCACGTGTTCGCCATCCAGCTCGAGCACCAGCGAAAGCGGCTGCACCTGCACCACGGCGCTCGCGGCGCCGAGCTCCTTGATGCGCTTCTGCAGTGCGCCGGCGGCCTTGGGGTCGGCGAACGACCGCGACAGCAGCAACTCCTCGCCCTCGGCCGAGAACAGGCGGAAGCGGAAGCTGCCGTCGGCATCGCGGAAGCTCGCGAACCGCGGCGTCTTGCCGGACTTCGGCGCCTGCCTGGCGGCTGCGGCTTGCGGCGCCACCGACACGCCCGAGCGCAGGCCGATGGCATCGCGCAGCTCGGCCACCTTCGGCGCGGCGATCGCGCGTGCCTTCCTGGCGCCTTCCTGCAGGATCTCCTCGATCATTGCGGGGCGGGCCATCAGCGCGTCATAGCTGTCGCGCATCGGCGCCACGTCCACCTCGATGCGCTCGAACAGCACCTGCTTGGCTTCACCCCAGCCGATGCCGCCCACCAGCGCCTGGCGGAAGGCTTCCGATTCGGCCTCGCTGGCGAACGCACGGAAGATGGTGAACAGCGAGGAGCTGTCCGGGTCCTTCGCCTCGCCCGGCAGGCGCGAGTCGGTCACGATGCGCATGATCGATTCCCGCAGGTGCTTCTGGCCGCCGGAGAACAGCGGGATGGTGTTGTCGTAGCTCTTGGACATCTTGCGGCCGTCCAGGCCCGGCAGCGTCGCCACCTGCTCCTCGATCACCACCTCCGGCAGCACGAAGAACTCGTGCCCGTAGATGTGGTTGAAGCGCTGGGCGATGTCGCGCGCCATCTCGATGTGCTGGATCTGGTCGCGACCCACCGGCACCTTGTTCGCGTTGAACACGAGGATGTCGGCGGCCATCAGTACCGGGTACATGTACAGGCCCGCGGTGACGCCGGCATCGGCGTCCTCGCCCGTCTCCGTGTTCTTGTCCACCGCGGCCTTGTAGGCATGGGCACGGTTGAGCAGGCCCTTGGCGGTGACGCAGGTGAGGAACCAGGTCAGCTCCGGGATCTCCGGGATGTCCGACTGGCGATAGAACGTGACCCGCTTCGGATCGAGGCCCGCGGCCAGCCAGGTCGCGGCGATTTCCAGGCGTGAACGCTCGATGCGCGCCGGATCGTCGCTCTTGATCAGCGCATGGTAGTCGGCCATGAAGTAGAACGCGTCCACGTCGTCGCGCAGGCTGGCCGCCACCGCGGGACGGATCGCGCCGACGTAGTTGCCGAGGTGCGGCGTGCCGGTCGTGGTGATGCCGGTAAGTACGCGGGTCTTCATGAGCGTCCGTTCTTGGTGTCGTGGCGTGGAGGGTTCATCGGATCAAGGTGGACTTGCCGAACAGCGATTCGACCAGGTCCACGGCGAGGCGGGCGGTCTGGTTCTTCTTGTCGAAGGCGGGATTGAGTTCGACGATGTCGAGCGAACCGATGCGGCCCGTGTCGGCGATCATCTCCATGCACAGCTGCGCTTCGCGGTAGTTGGGACCGCCACGCACGGTGGTGCCCACGCCCGGCGCGATGGTCGGGTCGAGGAAGTCCACGTCGAAGCTGATGTGCAGGTGCGTGTTGTCGTCGACGTCGCCCAGGGCTTCTTCCATCGTGCGCTTCATGCCCACTTCGTCGATGTGGCGCATGTCGAAGATGCTCACCTTCGATTCGCGCACCAGGCGCTTTTCGTCCTCGTCCACCGAACGGATGCCGATCTGGCGGAACACGTCCGGCGTGGTGGCGGGCACATGGCCGCCCACTTCCACCAGCTCCCTCGGCCCCTGGCCGCACAGGCAGGCGACCGGCATGCCGTGGATGTTGCCCGACGGCGTGACTTCGGCGGTGTTGAAATCGGCATGCGCATCCAGCCACAGCACGCGCAGCTTCTTGCCCTGCTCACGGCAGTGGCGCGCCACCGCGCTGATCGAGCCGATGGCCAGGCAATGGTCGCCACCCAGCATGACGGGCACGCGGCCCGCCGCCAGCTCCGCGTAGATGGCCTCGTGCACGGCCTGGTTCCAGGCCAGCACTTCGGGCAGGTGACGATAGCCGTTGTGCGGCGGCTGCCACGGATTGAGCGGCCCCTGCAGGTTGCCGCGGTCGACCACGTCGAGACCGCGCTTGGCGAGCTTCGCGCCGAGGTTGGCCACGCGCAGCGCTTCCGGACCCATCGAGGCGCCACGGTGACCCGCACCAATGTCGGTGGGAACGCCGACCAGGGAAATTGCCTTGTTGACCATGCAGACCTGTCAGTGTGTGTGTTCGGGAACGGCGCCGGCTTCCTGCACCAGCGGCAACTGCTGCTGGCGCCAGGCGTTGAGGCTGCCATCGAGCAGTCGCACGTGGCTGTAACCCAGCGACTGCAGGGTTTCCTGCGCGCGCGCGGCACGCCGACCCGAGACGCAGTACACCACGATCTCGCGGTCACGGGGTACGCCCAGCGCACCGGCGCGACCAGCCAGCTGCTCGACCGGGATGTTCAGCGCGCCCGCGATATGGCCGTCGCGGTATTCGTCGGCATGTCGCACGTCCAGCAGCAGCGGCGCCTGTCCGGCCTGCTGGCGCTCCACCAGCTGGGTGGCGCCCAGCGGAGCCTCCGTGGCCAGGACCACGGTCGCACCGGCCAGCGCGAAAAGGACGGCAAGCCCCATCCGCTGCACGCGGCCGATCCTCGAAGGGCGCCGCGGGGAACGCCGGAAGTCCCATGCTGGTGCGATTTTCATGACAGAAGAAACCGGAGCACTCGAAGCCAAACGTCACATTGCCCTGGCAACGCGTCGCCCCGTGGGGCCGGCCGCGCGGGCTAGCTCCCGGAGTATAGCCGCCCCCTGCCGGCGAAATGGCCGGAGGCCTGCTGCAATGCCCCGATTTCCGCCGGCTTGCGGGGGCACGACGCGTGGTCGCGCCGCCGGGGCCGGGCGCTACTTGATCCCGTTCTGCAGCCGCTGCTTGAGGTAGAACAACAGCGTGGGGTGATACCACTGCTGCGAAGGACCCTCGCTGGCACGGGGCACGAGCCGGCGCTGCACGGCATCCACGAGCGCTGCCCGCATCAGGGGAATCGCCTTGGCGATCTGGTGGATGGGATAGGTCGCGAAGTTGTCCCTGTCTTCGATGTCGATGGTGGACTGGTAGAGGATGCCGCCGGTGTCCACGCCCTCGTCGACCATGTGCACGGTGACCCCGCAGCGGCGGCGATCATCCATGGCCAGCGCCCAGTAGCCACCGTGCACGCCGCGATAGGCCGGCGTGATGCCCATGTGGGTATTGATGAAGGGAGCGTCGACCGAGCCCAGCAGCTTGCTGGACAGGATGCGCGTGCCGTTGACCACTACGGCATCGGGCGCCAGCTTCTTCAGCAGCTGGATCACCTCGCGCCGGTTCGCGCTGGCGACCCGCGTCACGGCGCGCGGAGGCAGGGGCGCATCGTCGAGCTCGTAACGATCCAGCAGATGGCGCACGCGGGCGCGCGACGCCATGCCCAGCCAGCGGCTGTACACGATGAAGGCGAGCTGGCCCAGGGTGGTGACCCAGCCCAGCGTCTTCGCCCGGTACTTGATCATGTTCCTGGACGAAGGCTTGTCCTCCAGCACCACGGCGACGATATCGCAGGTGTCGCGCAGGCCGTTGTACATCAGGACCGTGGAAAGGCCCGGGCCCGCCAGCATCACGATGCGCGGCCTAGGCGGCATGCGTCTGCTCCAGCAGGGAGGAAATCTCGCCCATGTTCAACGACTGCATGCCGTAGCGCCGCTGCAGCTCGCCGTAGTAGTCGAGGATGCGGCCGAGGAAGCGCTGGTTCTCCTCGATGTGCGCACCGAAATTGTGCGGATGCCACCACAGGTGGAACAGGCGGTTGTTGATCGCCGCGTGGCGCATCGCGCGCTTGATGCGATGCAGGCGCAGGCCGTCGAGCCAGGCCACGGAGGGCGAATACGGCCGCAGGAAACGGCTCGATGGAATGTTGAACGGGCGACTCTGCGCGCATTCCTCGAAGCTGTAGGTGTTGTAGCCGGTGACGTTGACGTACGCGTCGAACAGGCGCAGGCCGCGCACCAGCGGATTCTGCTGTTCCTGGTTCCTCGGCGTGTAGAACGGCGCGTATTCGTTGCCGCGGTAGCAACGGATGCCCAGCTCCTGCAGCACGGGAAGGTAGTCCGGATTTCCCTGGTTGCGCGGGAACACCAGGCTGTGGACGTCGATGCCGCAGGCCCTGGCCGCGTCGATCGCCGCCACCAGGTCCGCCTTGAACGCCTCGGCAGTCTGCCCCGGCTCGAGGCAGTAGTAGTGCGAGAACGTGTGCGTGCCGATTTCCTGGCCGGGATACCGGCGGATCAGCTCGATCACTTCGGGCGCGAAGTGATACTCGTCGTCGCTGCCCCAGGCGTGCTCATCGATGTAACGGTACGGCGACAGCTCGGCATTGAGGTAAGCCGGCGTGTCGCGCGGCAGCTTCGTGCGCAACGCGGCGACATCCTCGAAGAAGATGAAGCCCAATGTGGCCCACGTGGCATGCACCCCGTGGGCGTCGAACGACGCGAGCATCTCGCGTATGGCCTGCCGCTCGCCGCGGAGGTTGTCCTGATAGTCCTGGATACTGCGCTTGTCGCGCACGCCCCAATAGAGCTCAAGATCCAGTGAGACAGTAAATATGCCCGGCATGAGGTCGTACCCATCCCATTGATCCGTTGTCAGCCCCCTACTGAGCTATCCAGCCGGCAATCGGCACCCATGTTCGACCTTCACGGATTCAGCTTCGGTCAGGCGAACGAAAGGGATTGTTCGGGCCCGATCGTGAAGGGAGGCTGAGGCAGCCGCGGCGCAGGTAGGGGCTCGTACAGTCTCGCGAACGACCGGTGCGGAACGGACCGCCATTCGCCTCCCGTGATGGGAGGCAGCGCCGCGAGCCAGCAAGGCCGGCTTCGATGGTCAGCGGGAATGCGATCGGAATGGTGCGGCAGCAGGAGTACAAAATAAGCTGCAACACCATGATTAAACTTGATTAAGTTGATAGCCAATTGCTCAGCTACCCCCAAAGTTACCCCCAGGAAACGCCAGCTATCCGCGCCAGCCGCCCTGGGCGGCTGCCCATTCTACCCGGCCTTTCCGGTTAGTCAGCCCGCCCACGCGCGCGCGATGTGGGCGGTCATAGGGGACTGAGCGGCCAACGGCTGCAACCAATCCGGCCTCGGCCGGATGCGACGAGGGCGCAGCCTGCCTGCGAAGATCGGTTTGGTCCGCTCCGGGTCGGAAGCGGACATAAAGCGTTGCTGAAATTCCATCATGCTCAGATGGACTGCGACTTAAGGTCAGAGCCACATTTTGCACAGTGTGCTCGGAATGGCCCTGCGTTGAACGGAAGCCCTAACAGAGTTGTCGACTGGAGGTTTATGGCCTTCCCACAGTTCAGGCAACAAATTCTCTTCAGAAAGATGGGCGCAACTAGAAACCACCAACCAACGAAACCGATGACGAACCAAGCGGACAGGTAAAGCGCCGCCAAAACGAAGACAAGGGCAACACTCCCTGTCCACGCCCAAGTCAAGACGTTTTCTCTATATGTCGTCATTTCTACTTGTCTCTGTATTGTCCGCTCTGGGTCGGAAGCGGACCCCTCGTAACTGGCATTATTACCGACCAGTGCGCGGTCCCGAGAGCATTTGCCCCAAGGGCATAGAGACATCCATCTTCATTGCGTCCCAACTGTCGAGCTGGAACTCCCTAAGGATGTTCCTAAGCTTTTCGGTGCCCTGGAAGTAAATAGCCTGCCACGTCAGGTCGGGGCCGAGCCCTCTTTCGACGTCGCCCTCCATCAATAGACGGCAGATTTCGGTAGCGCTTTGCTGGCTATATCGCGATTCCGCCGGGAGGACCTCGATAAGCCCTGCCTTGAGCGACTCGTCCAGAAACCGGACAACGGAAGCGCGCCATAGGTCGGGTGCACCACCGAACTGGCCGCCATGTAGGTGCGGGAGGGCGGCATTGGCGCAGAAGTCGTCTAGAACCGCGACGATCAACTGTTGCTGCACATTGACGTCAAAATTCACCATCTAGGCCTCATTGCAGCGCAATCAAGTCCGTTGCCAAAAGGTCCGCTCTGGGTCGGGAGCGGACCTTAGCTGGAATTGATGTCAAACCCAATTTGCGACATCAAATATCAAGACCGCCACACCCACCAAGATGGCGATGACGCCATGCCATACGGCATCCCTACCAAAGACTCGTATTGCGCGACCGGCCTTTGGCCTTGAAACCGCCTGACGGGTCACTACTGCGCGCAATCCACTGATCAGCCAAAAAAGGCCGAAGCAAAGAAAGAACAGACTTGCGCCCCGACCTTCACTCATGGATCCCCCTTCCTTCAACTCTACAGCGCCATGTCCGCTATGGGTCGGAAGCGGACATTACGGACTTACGCCGGTACGCACAACGATCACTTTCTTGACCCGAACTCAAGAAGAGGCGCGGCAATCGTTAGGAAGCTGGCCGAAGGAATTTCGGATGCAAGTATCCGCCCCACGCGAGAGCAACAGGCCCACCACCTCCTCATGTCCACGCATAAAGGCGTAGTGCAATGCGGTACAACCCATATCGCCGAGCTGGTCGATATTTTGGCCGCCATCAAGAAGAAGGGCGACGGTCCGCATATCGCCCCGCCTCGCTGCGATATGAAGAAGATGATCTCCATTCGAGTCGACATAAGACATGGGATCTATTGGAGCGCACGGGTCTTCATCGACATAGTTGACTAACGAGCTATACCGATTCTGGATCTCAGCTATCTCTTTTTCGTTCACGGCCACCTCGTCAACGGTTTGCCAGCTTCCATTCTCATAATCAACGAGAGCAAGAGCATGTCCGCTGTGGGTCGGAAGCGGACGCTCTCAGTTTGTCGCGGGCGCAGCGAGACGGCAATCCCGATGTTCAGCACCCCCACCCTTTTGCCCGCACGGAATGCGGACGGTCACAGTTTTCCGTCGAGCA
>JACXTT010000428.1_pt1 | contig 70985 bp, 77 predicted proteins | sample 9270951 | NCBI WGS metagenome assembly JACXTT01 (sample SAMN15532306, study PRJNA645909) | rock metagenome | isolation source: weathered quartz diorite | place: Puerto Rico | collected 2017-06-21
AGGAGACGCGGCATTGGGACGAGCACGCCGGCATGACGACCCACGGGCGGTCGAAGGAGTTCGCCTTCGACTACCGCTACTTCCCCGAGCCCGACCTCTCGCCCGTGGAGCCGGACCCCGCGTGGGTCGAATCGCTGCGCGCGGAGCTCCCCGAGCTGCCGGCTGCCCGCCGCGCACGCTACGTCACCGACCTGGGCCTGGACGAACGGCAGGCCGCGCTGGTCGGGTCCTCCCCCGAGTGGGCGGCCTTCTTCGAACGGGCGGTCGCGCTCGGTGCCGATCCGCGCGCCGCCGCCAACTGGCTCACGGGGGACCTCGCGGGCCTGCTGAACGAGTCGAAGACGGAGCTCGCCGTCGCCCGGGTCACGCCACAGCACCTGGCCGACCTGCTCGCGCTCATCGCGGCCGGGGACGTCTCCTCGGCGGGCGCCAAGAGCGCGCTCGCCCAGGCCTTCGCCACCGGTGCCCCGATCGGGGAGATCGTCGAGACGCACGGGCTCCGGCAGGTCTCGGACGCCGCGGAGCTGGAGGCGATCGTCCGGGAGGTCATCGCCCAGAATCCCGGCCCCGTCGCCCAGTTCCGTGGCGGCAAGGAGGGAGCGATCAACGCCCTCGTCGGCCAGGTGATGCAGCGCACGCGAGGCTCCGCGAACCCGTCGGTCGCGGCCGAGCTCCTCCGGGCGAGCCTCTCGTCCTGAGCGCGCCCCTTGCCCGGTGATCCGCCCAGGGAGATGATGCGAACGCTGGACGGGTTCCCACGGGGAGGGGACGTGGACGAGTTCGACCTGGACAAGTACCTGCGGGCGTCGAAGAAGGTGGATCTCTCCGGCGTCGACTGGGAGCGGATCGGCGAGCACCCGCTGCCCGTGGACGAAGCGCGGTGCCTCGCCTACATGATGGACATCGAGTCGCACACGATCATCTTCCTGCGCGACCTGCTCGCCACGCGCGCGGCCTTCGACCCCGACGTCACCGCGTTCCTCTCCTGCTGGGTCTACGAGGAGCTCTGGCACGGCGAGGCGTTCAGCCGGTTCCTCGGCGAGGCGGGATACGACCTCGGCCCGGACCGCGAGCGCGTCTGGGGGGACGCCCCGTATCCATCGCGCCGGATGCGCAACACCTGGATTCGACGAAAGGTCGGCGCGAAGGGCTATGTGAGCCACGTCGCGACGCTTGGGGCGGCGGCGCTCTTCAAGGACTTCGTCGCGCTGCACATGACGTGGGGGTGCCTGAACGAGCTCAACACGCTCTCGGCCTACCACCGGTTGATCGCGAAGACCTCGCACCCGGTGCTGGTGCAGCTCCTCGAGCGCATCATCAAGGACGAACGCCGCCACTTCGCGTTCTACCGCTCGCAGGCCCGCCGGCGCCTCGCGAGGAGCGCGCAGGCCCGGACCGTGACGCGGTGGGCCATGGAGCATCTGTGGGCGCCGGTCGGCACCGGCGTGCGTCCGCAGGAGGAGACGGACCACGTCGTCGCGTTCCTCTTCGGCGACGAGGATGGCCTGGCCGCCACCCGCGACATGGACGACACGATGCGCGAGCTCCCCGGGTTCGCCGGCTCGACGCTCTGCCTGGACACGCGTCGCGCGACCCTTGCGCGCGTCCGCGGCCACATGGCGCGCGCGAGCATCGCGACACCCTTTGCCGCCTATCGTTCCTGATACGCTGGCCGGGTCGTGGACAAGCCCGAGATCATCATGGCGCCCGGGCCGACTCCGGTCCCGCCCGAGGTGTTCCAGGCCCAAGCCAGCCCCCTCGTGTACCACCGCGGCCCCGGCTACGGCGACCTGCTTCGCGAGGTTACCGAAGGCCTTCAGCGCGCCGCCCACACGTCGAACGACCTCCTGATCTTCGCGTCCTCGGGGACGGGCGGCCTGGAATCGGCCGTCGCGAACCTGCTCTCGCCGGGCGATCGCGTCGTCGTGCCGGTCGCCGGCTTCTTCGGCGAGCGCTTCGCGAAGATCGCCCGCGCGTATCGCGCCGACGTTCGCACGATCGATTACGAATGGGGGAGCGCGGTTCGCGCCGACGACGTGGAGGGGGCGATCGCCGAGGCGCCGACGAAGGCCGTCCTCGTGCAGCACAGCGAGACCTCGACCGGCGTCATCCACGACGTCGAGTCGGTCGGCCGCGTCACCCGCGACGCCGGGGTGCTCCTGGCGGTTGACGTGGTCTCGAGCCTCGGGGCCGTGCCCTACGACGGCGACGCGTGGGGTGTCGACGTCGCGATCGGTGGCTCGCAGAAGGCCTTCTCGGCGACGCCCGGGCTCTCGTTCGTGTCGATCTCGCCGGCCGCGTGGGAGGCATCCCGCTCGGCGGCGAACCCACGGTTCTACTTCGACTGGGCCGCCTACCAGAGGTCGTACGACCAGCCGAGCCCGGAGAACCCGTTCACGCCGGCCATCTCCCTGATGCTCGGGATGCGGGCCGCCCTCCGGCGCTACTTCGACGAGGGACCCGAGCATGTGCTCCGGCGCCACCAGCTCCTGTCGCAAGCGACGAAGGAGGGCGTGCGGGCGCTCGGTCTCGACCTCTCGGGCGAGCACCAGGAGCGCGCGTGGGCCGTCACGGCCGTGCTCGCGCCCGAGGGGATCGACGGCGACGAGCTGGTCGCGAAGGTGCGCGCCGACCATTCGATCATCCTGGCGCCCGGCCAGGGTCCGCTGAAGGGGAAGGTCTTCCGGATCGGGCATCTCGGCTACTACGACCGGTTCGACATCATCCGGTGCCTCGCGGCCCTCGAGCTGACGCTCGACGCGATGGGGTACCCGGTGAAGCGAGGTGCCGCCGTCGCGGCGGCGGAGAGCGTCTTCGCCGAGGCCCCATGAGGGTCCTCGCCACCGAGCCCCTGTCCGACGCCGGCCTCGAGCTGCTCCGGCGCGATCACGAGGTCGACGTCCGGCCCGAGCTTGCCGTCGAGGGGCTCGCCGAGGCGATCGAGCCCTACGACGCGCTGATCGTCCGGTCGCAGACGAAGGTCACCGACGAGGTGCTCGGCCGCGCGGCGTCCCTCCGCGTGGTCGGCCGCGCCGGGATCGGCCTCGACAACGTCGACGTCGAGGCGGCGACCCGCCGCGGGATCATCGTCGTGAACGCGCCGCAGTCGAACATCGTCTCGGCGGCGGAGCACACGATGGGTCTGCTGCTCGCCCAGGCACGCAACATCCCGCAGGCGCACGCGGCGCTCGCGGCCGGGGCCTGGGAGCGGACCCGCTTCCAGGGGATCGAGCTCATGGGCAAGACGCTCGGGGTCATCGGCCTCGGTCGCGTCGGCGCGATGGTCGCCCAGCGCGCCCTCGCGTTCGGGATGCGGATCCTCGCGTACGACCCGTACGTGTCGAAGGAGCGGGCGCGGACACTCGGGATCGAGCTCACGCCGAGCCTCGAAGCGCTGCTCGTGCAGGCCGACATCGTCACGATCCACCTCCCCCGCACCGCCGAGACCGAGGGCCTGATCGGCGAACGCGAGTTGCGGCTGATGAAGGATGGGGCCCGCCTGGTGAACACGTCCCGCGGCGGCATCATCGACGAGCGCGCCCTGGTCTCGGCGCTCCGCGAGGGGAGGCTCGCCGGGGCGGCGATCGACGTGTTCGCCTCCGAGCCGGTCTCGCCCGCGCACCCGCTGCTGCACCTCGACCACGTCGTCGTCACGCCGCACCTCGGCGCCGCGACCCAGGAGGCGCAGGACAAGGCCGGGACCGCGATCGCCGAGATGGTCGCGCTCGCGCTCCGCGGCGAGTTCGTCCCGTACGCGGTCAACATCCCTGCGGCGGGTGAGATCCACGAGGAGGTGCGGCCGTTCGTCCCGCTCGCCGAGAAGCTCGGGGCGGTCCTCACCGGCATCGCCGAGGGCCCGATGCGCCTGCTGGAGGCCGAATACCTCGGCCGGCTCGCGGAGCACGATACCCGCGCGCTGACGCTGGCCGCGCTGAAAGGTGCCCTCGCGCCGGTCGTGCACGAGCCCGTCTCCTTCGTGAACGCCCCGGTCATCGCGCGAGACCGCGGACTCCACGTCTCCGAACGAAAGTCCACGGCTGCGCGTGACTACGTGAACCTGCTCTCGCTCCGCGCCGAGACCGAGGCGGGCGAGGTCGCCGTGGCGGGGACGCTCGTCGGCGCGCGGGGTGGGGAGCGCCTGGTCCAGGTCTACGGGTTCGACCTCGACATGGCCCCGGCCCGGCACCTGGCGTTCTTCCTCTACGAGGACCGGCCCGGCGTCATCGGCACCGTGGGGACGATGCTCGGCGCTGCGGGGGTCAACATCGCGAGCATGGAGGTGGGGCGTCGGGACGAGGGCGGCCCGGCGCTCATGGCGCTCGCGGTGGACGTCCCCATCCCGGCCGAGGTCCTCGGCCGCATCGCGTCGGAGGTCGGGGCGGCGCGAGCCCGGGCCCTGCTGCTTCCCGACTGAGGGCTCGCGGCTCAAGCAGCCGGAGCGACCTCCGACGTGCAGAACGCGCAGCGCCTCGCGGCGATGGCGATCTCGCTCAGGCACTGCGGGCAGGGCCGCGTGATCGGGTCCGCGGGCGCCTCGCCTCGGGCCGCCCGCGCGCGCATCCCGTTCACCGGGCGAACCACCGCGAAGTAGATGTCGAGCGCGACCAGGACGAACGCGATCACCGCGTTGATGAACGCGCCGTAGCGAAACGTGCTGCCGTTGATGTGGAACGCGAGCGCCGAGAAGTCGGGCTTGCCGAAGATGGCCGCGATGAGCGGGTTCAGCATGTCGGCGACCAGTGAGGCGATGACGGCCCCGAAGGCTCCGCCGATGACGACGGCCACGGCCAGGTCGACCACATTGCCGCGAAACAGGAACTGCTTGAAGTCCTTCAGCATCCCGGCCTCCCGATCGTGCTCGTGGCCGCCCTCGGCGGGCGGCAGGGCTCACACCGTACCCAGGCCGCTATCCTCGTGTCCAAATCACTCCGAAGGAGGCCACCCGGTGCCGATTCAGCCCGTGGACAAGATCTGGATGGACGGCAAGCTGCTGGACTGGGAGGACGCGACGGTGCACGTCCTCACCCACGCGTTGCACTACGGCAGCGGTGCGTTCGAAGGTGTCCGCGCCTACGAGACCGCCCGCGGCCCGGCGGTGTTCCGCCTCTCCGATCACGTCCGGAGGCTCTTTCGTTCGTGCCACGTCTACCAGATGGAGATCCCGTTCTCCCAGGAGGAGGTCGCGCAGGCGGTCCTCGACACCGTGCGCGCGAACGGCCTTCGATCCTGCTACATCCGTCCCCTCGTCTATCGCGGCTACGGCGAGATGGGCCTGAACCCGCTCTTCGCGCCCGTGAACGTCACGGTGGCGTGCTGGCCGTGGGGCTCGTATCTGGGCGACGAGGGCCTGCAGAAGGGCGTCCGCGCGAAGATCTCCTCCTGGAAGCGCAACGACCACAACATCCTGCCGCCGGGCGCGAAGGCGACCGGTCAGTACATCAACTCCGGGCTCGCGAAGGTGGAGGCGGTGACCGCCGGCTACGACGAGGCGATCATGCTGAACATGGCCGGCTACGTGACGGACGGATCGGGCGAGAACGTGTTCATCGTGAAGGAGGGGGCCCTGCACACGCCGCCGTTCCAGGCCGGGTGCCTGGATGGGATCACGCGGGACTCGATCATGACGATCGCCAGGGGCCTGGGCGTCACGGTCCTCGAGCGCAACCTGTCGCGCCTGGACCTCTACACGGCCGACGAGGCGTTCTACACGGGCACGGCCGCCGAGGTCGTCCCGATCCGCGAGGTCGACGATCGCGCCGTCGGCGCCAACGGTCCCGGCCCGGTGACGAAGGAGCTGCAGCGGGTCTTCTTCGCCGCCGCGCACGGCGAGGATCCGCGCTACGAGTCCTGGTTGACGTTCGTCGAGGTGTAGTCCTTCGCGAACTGCAGGTAGTGCCGCGTGCTGCGGCGGATCAAGCGCTCGACCTCGTCGTTGGTGAGCTGTCGGATCGAACGCGCCGGGTGCCCGACCAGGAGCGAGCGCGGCCCGAACGTCTTCCCCTCGGGGATCAGGGCCCCGGCCGCGACGAGCGACTCCTCGCCGATCTCGGCACCCGTGAGGACGATCGCGCCCATCCCCACGAGCGACCCCGCGCCGATGCTGCAGGCGTGGACCATGGCCAGATGTCCGATCGTGCACCCGTCGCCCACGACGCACGGATGGCCCTCGTCGGTGTGCAACACGGCGCCGTCCTGGATGTTCGTCTCCGCGCCGATCGTGATCGCGTCGTTGTCGCCCCGCAGCACCGCGTTGAACCAGACGCTCGCATGCGGCCCGATCGTGACGTCCCCCACGATGCGAGCCCCCGGCGCGACGTAGGCGGTCGGGTCGATCCGGGGACGGCCCGCGCCATGGGGGTAGGAAGGGCTCATGCGCGCACGCTACACGAGCGCCGCCGCCTGCGGCGGAACCCAGACATCCGCTCCGCTCTGGACGCCGCAGAGCCGGAGATGTATCACGGGCGTCAGGAACGAATGCGGGAACTAACGTTGCATCGGCGATCTCGATCCGGGCGCTTCCTCGCTGCCCTGGTAGTAGTGGCAGTCTTCGGTTTCTTCAACGCGATGCCTGCCAAAGCCCGGCCTCTGACCACATGCGCCAAGTGGAACATCGTGGCGTCCCCGGCAATCCCGGCCTCGGACCTCGGCACCCTTGCCGCCACGGGTCCCAACGACATCTGGGGGGTCGGTGAGAGCTTCGCTGGCGGGGCTCCCGTCATGGAGCGTTGGGACGGGACCTCCTGGACCCGGCAGCGATCGGCGGTGACGGGCGGGGTCTTGCACTCGATCACAGCGACAGGCGATGGCACCGTGTGGGCGGTCGGAATCGACTTTGTCCTCGTAGCCGAGCGCCTGCAAGCGGGAACCTGGGTGCGCCATGACCCGGTCCCCGCAACGGGCGGTCAGCTCTGGGGAAGCGCGGCTATCTCCTCAAGCGACGTATGGGCCGTGGGCAGTACACGGGAAACGTCATCCACGGACTCACCGAGCACTGGGATGGAACCGCCTGGACGACCATCCCCGACGACCCACTGCAGCTCGGAGAAATCCTCCTTTCTGCCTCCGCAAGCGGATCGTCGGATGTGTGGGCCGTCGGATATGGGACGGGGGCAGATCTGAACTCTGGTGCTGTCGCCGAGCACTGGGACGGGACGGCGTGGACGAATGAGGCTGTTCCGTCTCTCGGGGACAACAGTGTGCTCTACCGCGTGGCAGCGATCTCCCCCGTCGATGCTTGGGCGGTTGGGTATTACAGCTCCTCAGGAGGCCCGGCCCAGCCCTTGGTCCTTCACTGGGACGGGGCGCAGTGGACCAGCATCGACGTGCCATACCCCCTCGGTTCCAACACCTTTCTGTACGGCGTGAGTGGGAGCGGGCCAAACGACGTCTGGGCGGTAGGCAGCTCGGATGGCCCGAACGGAGCTCGCCCTCTGGCCGAGCACTGGGATGGGGCATCGTGGTCGATGCAGACGGCGCCGTTCCGCCCAGGTCAAGCGGTGTTCTATGACGTTGTTGTCGCCACAGCAAGCGACGTGTGGGCGGTCGGGACTCAACTCGCTGGATCGAAGCAGAATCCCCTCGTCGAGCACTCCGCTGGCTGTCGATAAGGTCCGCATCGGGGCGAGCCATGACGCCCACGCGCCCAACCCGGTAGCCTGCCCCGCGTGAGGCTCGTTCGATTTCGGCACGGCACCCGCATCGCGACCGGCGCGATCGAGGGCGAATTCGTTCGTCCACTCCAGGGCACGTTCTTCGAGAACCCCGTGCCCACCGGTGAAGAGGTGCCGGTCGCGGACGTTCGCCTCCTCGCGCCGGTCCTGCCGTCGAAGGTCGTCTGCGTGGGACGCAACTACGTGGAGCACGCGATCGAGATGGGGGACGACGTGCCCGAGGAGCCGCTCATCTTCCTCAAGCCGTCGACCGCCGTCATCGGACCGGGCGACCCGATCCCGTACCCGAACGCGAGCTCGCAAGTCGACCACGAAGGCGAGCTCGCCGTGGTGATCGGGCGACTCGCCAGACGGGTTCCCGCGGAAGAAGCCGGCTCGGTCATCCTGGGGTTCACCTGCGGCAACGACGTGACCGCCCGCGACCTGCAGCGCAAGGACGGGCAGTGGACGCGCGGCAAGGGGTTCGACGGGTTCTGCCCGCTCGGTCCCTGGATCGAGACCGAGCTCGACCCGAGCGACCTCGCTCTGGAGTGCCGCGTGAACAGTGAGCGCCGGCAGTGGGCGCGGACCTCGCAGCTCACGTTCGGCCCGGCCGAGCTCGTCGAGTACGTGAGCGCCGTCATGACGCTCCTTCCGGGCGACGTGATCATGACCGGCACGCCCGCCGGGGTCGGGCCGATGCGGGTGGGGGACCGGGTCGAGGTGGAGATCGAGGGGATCGGGGTGCTCGCGAACGAGGTGGCGGACGGTGGCTGAGCCGGTCAGGTGCCGCCTGGCGCCCGCGCCCACCGGCTATCTCCACGTCGGGAACGCGCGCACCGCGCTCTTCAACTGGCTGTTCGCAAGGCATCACGGCGGCACGTTCGTCCTTCGGATCGAGGACACCGATCGCAAGCGCTCCACGGAAGAGGCGATCGCGATCGTGCTCGACTCCCTGCGCTGGCTGGGGCTCGACTGGGACGAGGGGCCGGAGATCGAAGGGCCGTACGGCCCGTACCGGCAGACCGCGCGGATGGAGGTCTACCGCGAGGCGTCCGATCGCTTCCTGACGAGCGGCCGCGCGTACCACTGCTACTGCACACCCGAGGAGCTCGAGGACCGCCGTCGCGCCGCGCTGAAGCGCGGCGGGACCCCCGGGTACGACGGCCGCTGCCGGAACCTGAGCGACGCCGAGCGCGCCGCGTTCGAGGCCGAGGGCCGGCCGAAGGCCGTGCGGTTCGCCATGCCGGGCACGGACATCACCGTCCCGGACCTCATCCGCGGTGACACGCGGTTCCCCGCGAACGACCTCCGCGACTTCGTGATCATGCGAAGCGACGGCACGCCGACCTATCTGCTGGCCGCCGCTGTGGACGACGTCGAAATGCGGATAACGCACGTGATCCGCGGCGAGGACCTCCTTCCTTCCACGCCGCGCCAACTCGAGATCATCTCGGCGCTTGGGGCCGAACGGCCGGCGTACGCCCACCTGCCGCTGATCGTCGGCCCCGACCACCAGCCGCTCTCCAAGCGCCACGGAGCGGTCGCCGTTGAGTGGTTCAAGGAGCAAGGCATCCTCGCCGACGCGCTCGTAAACTACCTGGCGCTCCTCGGCTGGTCCTTCGACGAAACCACCACGTTCATGACCCGAGAGGAGCTGATCGCGCGCTTTGACCTCTCGCGCGTGTCGCGCAACCCGGCCGCGTTCGACCGGCAGAAGCTCGAGTGGATGAACGGGCGCTACATCCGGGAGACGCCCGACGAGCGCATGGCCGAGCTGCTCGCGGAGGAGCTCTTCGCCGAGGGCGTGCCGGGCGACTTCGACGTCGTCCGCGCGGCAGTCCCGCTCGTGAAGGAGCGCATGAAGACGATCCCCGAAGGTGCAGAGATGCTCCGCTTCCTCTTCCAGGACGTCACGCCGGATGAGAAGGCGCAGAAGCAGCTCGGGCCAGAAGCTGCGCCGCTGTTGACCGAGGCCGCGTCACGCCTCGGAGCGATCGAGGACTGGTCGACCGAGAAGATCCATCGGGTGCTCGAGGCCATGGCCGATGACCTCGGCATGTCGAAGAAGCAGGCGTTCCAGCCGCTCCGCGCGGCGGTCACGGGGGCCGTGGTCTCTCCGCCGCTTTTCGAGTCCATGGCGCTGCTGGGCCGAGACCGAACCCTCGCGCGCCTCCGAAGCGCCTAGCCCCAGAACTCGTCCGACGCGTAGGCGTCGCCGGGGTGCAGCCACTGCTCGGTGACCTTGCCTCCCTTGATGTGGAAGATCTGCACCGAGTTGTCGCGGAGGGTCTTGCCGTCGTGCTCGCCGGTCGCCGTGACGAGCACGACGGCGTGCTCGTCGTCCGCGAGGACGGCGTGGATGTCGAGCTTGAACGTCCCCTGCGTCAGCTCCGCCACCTTCATGAAGTTGCTGAAGACCTCCTGCTTGCCGCGGAAGGTCCCGGAGAGCTGGTGGCGTCCGGGGCTGTGCCACACGATGTCGTCGGCGAAGAGCTCGTCGAGCGTCTCCATGTCGCCTGCGCCGAACGCCGCGTAGCCGCGGCGAACGAGGTCCTCGTTCGGGTGTGCCATCGCTTCCTCCTGGGGTCCGGTGAGCGTTTCAGCCTAGCCGAAGAGTGGCGGTTCCGGGGTGGCCTCGTAGTCCCAACGGGGTTCGAACCCGTGTCTCCACCTTGAGAGGGTGGTGTCCTGGGCCACTAGACGATGGGACCGAGCCTCTCGCCTGCGGCCTCGGCCCGGCGAATCAAGAGCTCCCGGTCAACAGGCGGGAACGAGCGTACCAAGTTCCGTTCGTGCGCTCCCGCACCGCGAGATTGACAGTCGGTGCCGGCAGGTGCGAACGTTTGCACGATGCCGGGGGACCGCGAGTTCGCGCAGACGTCGATCCCCGCGCCAGGGACCGGGAACGTCGACTTCGAGCAGCGCGTGGACTTCGCGCGGCTGCGCCAGTACCGGCTTGGACGGGCGCGGGCGGCGCTGGACGGTTCCGGTCTCGGGGCGGTGCTGTGCTTCGACATGAACAACATAAGGTACGTCACCAGCACGAACATCGGGGAATGGGCGCGAGACAAGCTGATGCGATTCGCGATGCTTCCACGGATCGGGGAACCGGTCCTGTGGGACTTCGGGTCCGCCGCGAAGGCCCACCGCGTGCACTCGCCCTGGCTCGCGCCGGAGAACTCGAGGGCAGGCATGACCGGGCTCCGAGGCTCGATCGCCCCCGACGCCGGGTTCTTCGCGCGCGCAGCTCGTGAGATCCGATCCGTCCTTGACGAGCGAGGCGTGGCCTCCGAACCCGTCGGCGTCGACATCATCGAGCTTCCCATGCTGCTCGAGCTGGAGCGCGCCGGACTGCGGGTCCAGGACGGCCAGCAGGCCATGCTGGATGCGCGGATGATCAAGTCGCCCGACGAGATCCTGCTGCTCAGCATGGCGGCCTCGATGGTGGACGGCGTCTACCAAAGCATCTACGAAGCGTTGAAGCCGGGGGTGCGCGAGAACGACATCGTGGGGATGGTGAGCAAGCAGCTCTACGAGCTCGGGTCGGACGACGTCGAAGGCGTCAACGCCATCTCGGGCGAGCGATGCAGCCCGCACCCGCACATCTTCTCGGACCGGCTCATCCGGCCGGGCGATCAGGCGTTCTTCGACATCATCCACTCGTACAACGGGTATCGCACGTGCTACTACCGGACGTTCAACGTGGGGCGGGCCACGCGCAGCCAGCGCGACGCGTACAGACGGGCGCGCGAGTGGATGGACGCCGCGATCTCGCTCGTCAAGCCCGGCGCCGCCACGGACACGATCGCCCGCGTTTGGCCGGAGGCGACCGAGTTCGGGTTCGCCGACGAGATGGAGGCGTTCGGCCTGCAGTTCGGGCACGGGCTGGGACTCGCCCTGCACGAGCGCCCGATCTTCAGCCGCCTCAACTCGCTGGAGCACCCCGTGGAGCTGGAGGAGGGGATGGTGTTCGCCCTCGAGACCTACTGCCCCGCCGACGACGGTCACTCGGCGGCTCGGATCGAGGAGGAGATCGTCGTGACGGCCGGCGGCGCCGAGCTCCTCACGCTCTTCCCCGCGGAGGAGCTCGTCGTGGCGAACCCCTATTGAATCCCTTGGACGTCGAGACCCGCCTGGCCCTGTATCGACTCGTGGTCGAGATCCGGACGTTCGAGAAGCGGGCCTACGACCTGTTCCTGCAGAACCTGGTGAAAGGGACGAGCCATCTCTCGCTCGGTATGGAGGCCATCGCGGCTGGCTTCGCCGTGGCGATGCGGCCCGACGACTACACGTTCTGCACCTACCGGGGTCACGCCCACACCCTCGCGCGAGGGGCGTCGATGACCGCTGTCATGGCCGAGCTGCTCGGCCGGGAGGCCGGGCTCATGCAGGGGAAGGGCGGATCGATGCACCTGACCGACGTCCCGCACGGCGTCATGGGCTCCTACGCGATCGTGGGCGCGCACCTTCCCATCGCCGCCGGCGCGGCCTGGTCCGCGCAGGCTCGTGGGTCGCGGCAGGTCGTCGTGTGCTTCTTCGGCGACGGGGCGACCAACATCGGCGCCTTCCACGAAGCCCTGAACCTCGCGGCCGTCTGGCGCCTGCCGGTGGTGTTCGTCTGCGAGAACAACCTGTACATGGAGTACACGCCCATCGCGTCGGTGACGGCCGTGCCGAGGCCCGCAGCGGATCGCGCCGCCTCCTACGGCTTGGAGGCGATCTTGGTAGACGGCAACGACCCCGAAGCGGTGTACGGCGAGGCGGCGCGCACGATCGCTGCTGCTCGGACGGGAGCTGGGCCGTCGCTCGTCGAGGCCGTCACCTACCGACACGGCGGACACTCTCGGGCCGATCCCGGAAAGTACCGCCCCGACGCGGAGGTCGAGGCCTGGCTCGCGCGCGACCCGGTCGCCACCTATCGGGCCAGGCTCAGCTCGCTCGGGATCGACCAGGAGACGCTCGGGGGGATCGACCGCGAGGCGCTCCGGAAGGTGGACGAGGCAACCGAGGCTGCCAGGGCCAGCGAACCTCCGCCGGACGAGCTGGTCCTGACCGAGCTCTGGAGCGACGGGGGTTCGTCGTGGCGGAACTGACGTACCGGGAGGCCGTCGCGGAGGGCATCGCGCAGGAGATGGCCCGCGATCCGACCGTGTACTTCATCGGCGAGGACGTGGCGGCGGCGGGCGGCGTCTTCAAGGCGACGGTCGGGCTGCTGGATCGCTTCGGGCAGGATCGCGTGCGCGATACGCCGATCTCCGAGGAGGCCATCGTGGGCGCCGCGATGGGGGCGGCGATGACCGGGCTCCGTCCGATCGTGGAGCTCATGTTCTCCGACTTCCTGGCGACGTGCTGGGACATCGTCGCGAACCAGATCGCAAAATCCCGCTACATGTCGAACGGGCAGGTGGACCTCCCCCTCGTCATCCGGACGGCGAACGGGGCCGGGTCGCGCTTCGGCGCTCAGCACTCGCAGTCCCTCGAGAACTGGGCCATGGCGGTCCCCGGCCTGAAGGTGGTGGCGCCGTCCACGCCGGCGGACGCGAAGGGCCTGATCGCTGGCGCGGTCCGCGACCCCGATCCCGTCATCGTGTTCGAGGCGAAGTCGCTCTACGCATCGAAGGGCGAGGTCCCCGACGGCGAGCACGTCGAGCCGCTCGGGACCGCCCGGATCGTGCGGCGAGGCGAGGACCTCACGATCCTCGCCCTCGGGGGCATGGTGCCGCGCGCCGTGGAGGCGGCGAGCCGGCTCGGGGAGGAGGGCATCGCCGCCGAGGTGATCGACCTGCGGTCGCTCGTGCCCCTGGACGCGGCGGCGATCCTCGAGTCGGTCGGCAAGACCAGCCGGCTCTTCACGGTCGAGGAGAACCCACGCCTGTGCGGGTGGGGTGCGGAGATCGTCTCGATCGTGGCCGAAGAGGCCTTCTCCGATCTGGACGCGCCGCCGGTCCGCATCACCACCCCGCACGTGCCCGTACCCGCGGCCGATGCCCTCGAGGACGCGGCGATCCCGACCGTGGCGCGCATCCTGGCCACGGTGCGGCAGCACGCGGGCTGATCCCTCCGTGGCGGGTCGCCGGGGTGCTCGCAATCGCTTGCAAGCGGGGCCTCGAACCCCGACGTTAGACTCGCGCCCGTGAAGGTCCCTCGGTTGAAGGACGTCGCCCAGGCCGCGGGCGTCCACGTAGCCACGGCCTCGCGTGCGCTCGACGATCGCCGCGCGACGATGGTGAGGCCCGAAACGGTCGAGCGGGTCCGGCGCGCCGCGGCCGATCTGGGCTACCGGGTCAACCGCATGGCTCGAGGACTGAAGATGAGCAGGTCCTTCACCATCGGAATGCTCATTCCGGACATCACGAACCCCTTCTTCCCTCCGATCGTTCGGGGAGCCGAGGATTGTCTTGCCGCGTCCGGCTTCACCCTGGTGCTCGCGAACACCGACAACGACGAGGCGAAGGAGCGCCGGCACCTGGCGGGGATGCTCGAGATGCAGGTGGACGGGCTCCTGCTGGCCATGGCCCGGCGCCGCGATCCGCTGGTGGAGGGGCTCCGGGACGGCCCGGCTCCCGTCGTCCTGGTGAATCGCACGATCGATCGGGGAGGGGTCTCGGCCGTGATCCCGGACGACCAGACGGGGATGACGCTCGCGGTCGACCACCTCTACCAGCTCGGACACCGAAGGATCGCCCACGTCGCGGGGCCGGACAACACCTCGACGGGATCTCGCCGCGCGGCCGGGTTCGCCGCTGCCGCGAAGTCCTTCCGGCTCCGGGCGACCCAGGTGATCCACGCGGCCGCCTTCACGGAAGCCGCGGGGCGCGAGGCCGCCGCGGCGCTCTTCGCGAGCGAGCCGAGCCCGAGCGCGGTGGTCGGCGCCAACGACCTGATCGCGCTCGGCGTGATCGAGGCTGGCGAGCAGGCGGGCCGGCGCTGCCCGGAGGATTTCTCCGTGGTTGGGTTCAACGACATGCCGTTCGTGGATCGGTTTCGCCCGCCACTCACAACCGTGCGCGTCCCCGAGTACGAGATCGGGCGGCGGGCGGCCGGGATGCTCCTGGAGCTGATCCGCCAGCCGGGACAGCGACCGGAGACGATCCTGGTGGCCCCCGAGCTCGTGATCCGAGGCTCGACCGCGCCCGCCTAAGCTCGCGGATCGCCCGTCGCCGTTTGACTTCCGCTCGGCCGGGGCCCTAGCATCCTTCCTCATGCAAAGGTTTGCATTGGCTTGGGGGGAGGGAGGCCTGATGGCTCGGGGCAGCTGGAAGTCGGCGGTGACCGCGGTGGCGCTCGTATCGCTCATGGGAGCGTCCTGCACGAAGAGCTCCACGACCACGGGGACCTCGGGCAAGCCGATCGTGATCGGCATCTCCCTGTCCTCGAGCGGCGACTTCTCCGACCCGAGCGCGGCCGCGAAGAAGGGATACGACCTCTGGGCCGACACGATCAACGCGAAGGGGGGTTTGCTGGGTCGGAAGGTCCAGCTGAAGATCGTCGATGACACGAGCAGCCCCGACCAGGCCGTCACGAACTACCAGAACCTGATCACCAAGGACAAGGTGGACTTCGTGTTCGGGCCCTTCTCCACCCTCTTGAGCGCGCCGTCGGCCAAGGTGGCCAACCGCTACGGCTATGCGTTCATCGAACCGGCGGGCGGTGGCCCGGCGATCTTCGACGAGCAGCTGCACAACGTCTTCTTCACCCAGCCCGCGCCGGTGGTGAACAGCGCCGACGTCTTCGCGAGCTACATCCTGTCGCTCCCCACGGATCAGCAACCGAAGACCGCCGCCTATCCCGAGCTCGACGATCCCTTCGCCGCGCCCATCGCCGAGGAGGTCCGGCAGAAGTTCGAAGCGGCAGGCATCAGCACCGTGTTCAAGCAGGTCTATCCAGCCGAGACGACCGACTTCACCCCGATCGTCACCAAGATGGCGAACGCCCATCCCGACATCGTGGTGGGGGGCACGCAGGTGGACGACGCGTTCGCGTTGGTCAAGGCCATGATCGAGCAGAAGTTCAGCCCCAACCTGCTCTTCCTATCCAACGGCGCCAACGACCCCGTCAACTTCCCCGACAAGGTGGGCGCGGCCAACACGCAGGGCGTCTTCAGCGCGGGTGACTGGTTCGCCGACGAGAAGTCCGCGGGCAACAGCGAGTTCGTGGCTGCGTACCAGGCGAAGTACGGTTCCGGGCCGATCGACGCCACCTCCGCCGAGGCGTACGCCTGCGGACAGATCCTGGATGCGGTCGTGACGAAGCTGAACTCGCTCGACAATGCGAAGATCATCGCCGCGCTTCACCAGGGCTCATGGCCGAGCGTGGAGGGCAACCTCTCGTGGAACGACGTCGGGCAGCCGCAGGGTCAGGATCTCCTCGTCGAATGGGTGGGCGGGCAGTTGCTCCCCGTCTATCCGGCGAGCATCGCGCTCACGGCGCCGGTGATCCCGAAGCCGAACTGGGGCGGGTAGGCCGGCCCGAGCCCGCGCTCATCCGATGATGCTGCGCCCGGCGGTGGCCTGATGCACCTCGTCATCCAGGCCGTCATCCTGGGCGTGCTGATCGGGGGCGTCTACGCCCTGATGTCCAGCGGCCTGACCCTGGTCTTCGGCATCATGCGCGTGATCAACGTCGCCCAGGGGGCCATGGTCGTCCTGGGGGCCTACCTCAGCCACTCGCTCTTCACCGCCATCGGGATCGACCCGTTCCTCTCGATCCTCCTGATCACGCCGGTCATGTTCGCGCTCGGGGTCCTCATCCACCGGATCTTCATCCGATCGTTCCGCTCCGACAGCCGCGAGGAGATGTCCCTGCTCGTGACCTGGGCGACGGCGCTCGCCATCGAAGGGATCCTCTCGGTCGTGTACACGACCACCTATCGATCCACGATCCCCGGCTACGCACAGCGCTCCTGGGTGGTGGCCGGCTATCGGGTCGGCGAGGTGCGCGTCATCGGGTTCGCGATCTCGATCCTGATCCTCGCCTGCCTCTCGGTGATGCTCGTGCGAACGCGATTCGGGCGGTCGGTTCGCGCCACCGTGCAAAATCCCATCTCCGCGAAGCTCCTGGGCGTCGATGCCGATCGCGTGGCGGCCTATGGGTTCGGGATCGGCATCTCGACGGCCGCGGCCGCCGGTGCGGTGTTCGGCATCATCTACCCCTTCAACCCGGGCAGCCACTACGACCTGATCTCCCGGCTGCTCTCGATCGTGGTCCTCGGGGGATTGGGGAGCCTCGGCGGGGCCGTCGTCGCGTCCCTCATCCTGGGGGTCGCGGAATCGGTCGTGGCCGTGACCATCGCGCCGGTCTGGTCGTCGTTCGTCTTCTTCGCCGTGCTGATCGGGATCCTGCTGCTCCGCCCCCAGGGCTTGTTCGGCGTCCGGGAACGGGGCAGGCTGTGAGCACGGGCCGAGTCACGCTCGCCGGGGTCGCGCGGGCGGTCGTGATCATGGGAGGGCTGCTCCTGTTCCCGTTCGCCGAGCCACAGCACTGGGTGCTGAACATGGCGTTCTTCGTGCTCATGTACGCGGCCCTGGCGCAGGCCTGGAACCTGCTCGGCGGCTATTCCGGCTACATCTCGCTCGGGCACGTGGCGTTCTTCGGTCTCGGTGCCTACCTCGAGGCCATCCTCTTCTCCCACGTGAGCATCGGCGCGTCCGGCCTGCGGCCGTTCCTGGTCCTGCCCGTGATCGGGCTCGCGGCGGCAGCGGTGAGCGTGCCCGTCGGCTGGGTGGCTCTGCGCACGCGGCACATGACCTTCGCGATCGTCACCCTGACGCTCTTGTTCTTGGCGCAGACGCTTGCGTTCAACCTGCACGGCCTCACGCACGGCTCACAGGGCATCTCGGTGCCGTCGCCCCGCTTCGCGCTCTACGAGCGGCCCTTCTACCTCTGCATGCTCGCCATCCTCGCCCTCGCGACCGTCGTCTCGTGGCACGTCCGGCGCGCCAAGCTCGGCCTGTGGCTGCGGGCGATCCGCGACGACGAGGACAAGACCCTGGCCCTGGGCGTGCGGGCGACCCACGCGAAGGTGGTGACGTTCGCGATGAGCGTCGGGATCACCGCGATGGTGGGCGGCGTCTGGGCCTATTACCTCGGCTACGTCTACCCGCAATTCGCCGTCGACCCGCTCGTGATGATCGGTTCCCTGTTGCCGGTGTTCCTTGGCGGGACGGGCACCCTGTGGGGGCCCGTGCTGGGGGCGTTCATCCTGGTGCCGACGCAGCAGTGGCTCGCGTACCGCTACGGGGCGAGCGAGCTCTACCTGATCGCCTACGCCGCCGTGTTCCTCGTCATCATCCTCGCCCTTCCCCGTGGGATCCTCCCCTCGCTCCAGGACCGGGTGGCTCGTCGTCGTGACCGGCGGCTCCGGCCCGGGACGGCCTCGGGCTTGCCGGCGCGGGAGCTGTCGACGTGACGGCGCTCCTCGAGACGCGGGGCCTGACCAAGCGCTTCGGCGGCGTGACCGCCGTCGACCAATGCACGCTCTCGGTGCCGCGGGGGACCGTCACTGCCCTGATCGGGCCCAACGGATCGGGGAAGACGACGGTGTTCAACGTCGTCACCGGATACCTGCGCGCGGACGCGGGCACGATCGAGTTCGAAGGGCGTCCGGTGGCGCGGCCCGACCCCACGACGATGAACCGCCGAGGGCTCACCCGGACCTTCCAGCAACCGCGAATCTTCGGCGGGCTGACCCTCGTGGAGAACCTCGCCGTCGCCCTGCAGCGGTCGACCTGGTCCCTCTTTCGACGGGACGTCGCGCGCGAGGAGCGCACGCACGCCGAGGAGGTGCTCGCGGAGTTCGGCCTCGACGCGTTCGCCGCGAACAGGGCGGGCGAGCTCTCCTTCGGACAGCAGAAGCTGCTGGAGTTCGCCACGGTCCTCATGGGGCGCCCGAAGCTGGTGCTGCTGGACGAGCCGACGGCCGGGGTCAACCCCGTGATGGTCGAGACGATGGAGCGACACGTGCGCAACCTGCACCGGCAGGGCATCACCTTCCTGATCGTGGAGCACGAGATGAACTTCGTGATGCGCCTCTGCGATCCGGTGATCGTGCTGGATCACGGGACCAAGCTCGCGGAGGGCGCGCCGGCCGAGGTCCAACGCGACCCGGCCGTGCTCGACGCCTACCTGGGGGACTGATGGGATCGGTGCTGATGCGACTGGAGGGCGTCGTCGCTGGCTACGGGCGGGGGAACGTCCTGCGTGGGGTCGACCTGGAGGTGGAGGCCGGGTCCATCACCTGCCTCATCGGTCCGAACGGCGCAGGCAAGTCGACAGTCCTGAGGACGATCAGCGGGCTGCTGCGACCCAAGAGCGGCATGATCCAGCTGGGGGATCGCCCGATCACCGGCCTCACCCCCCAGGCCATCCTCGCGAGCGGTGTCGTCCACGTCCCGCAGGAGCGAAGCCTCTTCCCGTCGATGTCGGTCTGGGACAACGTGCTGATGGGGGCCTTCATCCTTCGCGACCGGGCCCTCGTCCGCCGCAGGATCGAGGCGATCGCCGAGCGCTTCCCGCTCATCGGCACCCGCCGGCAGGCGCGCGCGGGATCCCTCTCCGGGGGAGAGCAGAAGCTCGTGGAGATCGCCCGGGCGCTGATGCTGGATCCCGTGGCCCTGCTCATGGACGAGCCGTCGACGGGGCTGGATCCCCGGTCTCGGCAGCTCGTCTTCCGCACGATCACCGAGATCAACCAGAGCGGACGCACGGTCTTGCTCGTCGAGCAGAACGCCCGCTCGGGCCTCGCGATCGCCCATCAGGGTGCGGTGATGGAGTCGGGGACGGTCCGGCTCCGCGGGAGCGGCGCGGCCCTCCTTCGGGATCCCGAGGTGGCGCGCCTCTACCTCGGCACGGCGCAGGCGGGGGTCGGATGACCGAGCGGGAAGCAGCGAACGTGCGAGCGATCGGTTTCGTCGGGCTCGGTGTGATGGGCGGCCGCATCGCCAAGCGCCTTCTGGACGCGGGCTACGAGGTCGCCGGCACGAACCGGACCCGAGCCAAGGCCGATCGACTGGTGGCCGCCGGGATGCGCTGGGCCGACACCCCGCGTGAGGTCGCCGCATCGTCCGAGGTCGTCATCACCATGGTGACCGACGCCATCGCGTTGCGGGCCGTGACGGACGGTCCGGACGGGCTCCTCGCCGGCCTCGGGCCCGGTCGCATCTACATCGACATGAGCTCCGTCAACCCCGCGGCGAGCCGCGAGCTCGCGGCTCGGGTCGAGGAGCTGGGCGCCTCCATGCTGGACGCGCCCGTCTCAGGCAGCGTCAGCACGCTCGAGGAGGGGAAGCTCTCCGTCATGGTCGGGGGCGACGTTGCCACGTTCGAGCGTGCGCTCCCGATCCTGCGTGCCATCGGGCCGACCGTCACCCATGTGGGCGGCCACGGTCAGGCTGCCGCGATGAAGATCGCCACGAACCTCAGCCTGGCGGTCCAGATGCTCGCGTTCAGCGAGAGCGTGCTGCTCGCGGAGCGCAGCGGCATCCCCCGCGAGACCGCCCTGCACGTCCTGCTCTCGAGCGTGATCGCATCGCCGATGCTGCGATACCGGGGACCATTCGTCCTGCAGCAGCCCGATGAGGCGTGGTTCGACGTGAACATGATGCAGAAGGACCTCCTGGCCGCCCTCGAGATGGGGCGGGACCTGGACGTCCCCCTCCCCTCGACGGCGATCGCCAACCAGCTGCTCACCGCGGCCCGGGCGCTCGGGCTCGAGAAGAAGGACTTCGCCGTCCTGTTCGAGGTGCTCGCGACGATGTCCGGGCTCCACGAGACCTGACCGCACATTGGAGCTTCTTCCGCGACCAGCTCCGAGCGGTCCTGATGGGTGACCCCGAAGCGGGCTGGGCGATGCTCGAGTCGCTGGCTTCCCGGCTGCGGGAGGAGTGAGTTCCTGCTGGCCCGCCTGGATTCGAACCAGGACTAACTGATCCAGAGTCAGTCGGGCTACCGTTACCCCACGGGCCAAGGTGGGACACCCTCAGATGCTACACGCCCGGCTTCTCCGCAACGTAGATGAACCGGGAGAGGCGCCGCTCCCCCGCGAGCGCCGTCGCGACCGAGAGGAATCGCTGCTGGCCGTCGAAGGTTTCCTCGCCCTCGATCCGTCGCAGTTCTTCGGCTCGCCGTGCTCTCGCCTCGAGCCGACGGCTCGCGACGCCGGCCATGTTGGGGGTCGCGTCCTCCAGCCCGATCATCCTCAGCCCCGCCTCCACGAGGAGCCGCTCGTCTTCGCCAACGGGCACGAACGTGTAGTAGCCGGCCGAGGCACGCACGGCGATCTCATCGTTCCCCAGAGACCCCGTGACGGTGATGGGGTCGGTGAACCCCATCCGCCCGCCCGGCGCGAGGACGCGCTCCCAGTCGCGGAAGACGGCTCGCCGGTTCGGCAGATGATTGATCGCGTCGACGCACACGAGCGCATCGAACGAGCCGTCCTCGAAGGGGAGCGGTCGGGCGGCATCAGCCTGGCGAAAGGCGGCTCGATCGTGGAGGCCGGCCTCGGTCGCGAGGCGCGTCGCGGTCGCGATCGCGTCGTGGTGCACGTCCACGCCCACCGCCGAGCAGCCGGTTGACCGGACGAGATAGAGCGTCGGCCCGCCGGAGCCGCACGCCACGTCCAGCAGCCGGGAGTCTGGCCCAAGGCGAAGGTCCCGGGCGAACCCGTCCAGCTCACCGCGGGTCACCCAGCTGTTCTGCCCGAGGTCCTCGCCGGATGCCTCCGTGCGGATCTCGCCGTAGACGGCCTCCCCGAAGTGGCCGTACGTGGCGCCGTACAGATCGACCTTCGGCATGGTGTCGGGGTCGTCGTCGCTCTCCTGCATGATGCCGGAGCGTACCTCGCCCGGCTCGCACGGGCCGGCCCGGGGTTGGGATACTTCCCGCCGGTCATCACCCGAACGAAGGACGAGCCCATGAACAAGAGCGAGCTGGTCGAGGAGATCTCCGCGCGCACCCGGCTGCCGGCGGGCGAGGTCGCGAGGGTGGTGGACACCCTCATCGTCACGGTGATGCGCTCGGTGACGCGGGGGGAGAAGGTCGTGCTCTCGGGCTTCGGCACGTTCCAGCGACAGGCCCGGGCGCGCCGGGTCGCCCGCAACATCTGGACCGAGCAGCCGGTGACGGTCAAGGCGACGAACGTCCCCTCGTTCAAGGCAGGGCAGCCGTTCAGGGACGCGGTCGCCCACCGACGGCGGGCGACGCCCTCGCGCCTGCCGGCGCTTCCCCGGCGCTAGCTCCTCAGCGCACCAGGCGCCGGCGAAGGAGGTTGAGCGGCACCACGAAGAGCAGCGCCGTGGCCGCCGCAATCCAGAGCGCGGCGCGGAGCGCGGCCGCGGCGTTGCCGGTCAGGATCAGCGCCCGCATGAGGTTCACCGCCTGGTGCAGCGGGACGAACCACGCGACCGTTCGCGCCCAGGCCGGGAACCGGTCGAGCGGGAAGAACACGCCGCTGAACAGGAACATGGGCGTGATGAACATGGTCCAGTAGTAGGAGAACATGTCGATGATCGGGATCACCGCGGTGAACGAGAGCCCGATCACGGAGAACATCATGCCGACCAGGGCCACCGCGACCGGCGTGAGGATCGCGAGCCACGAGTGCACCACGCCGAAGAGCGCCGCGATCGCGACGAACAGCGTGCCGTAGATGAGCGATCGGGTCGTGCCCCACAGGAGCTCGCCGAGCCCGATGTCCTCGATGGTGAGCGGCGTGGACATGACGGCGTCGTAGATCCGCCCGAACTGCATCTTGACGAAGCAGTTGAACGTGACCTCGAACGAGGTCCCGAACATGGCCGCCGTCGCCACGAGCCCCGGCGCGATGAAGTCCAGGTAGCGGAACCCCTTGATCCGCGCGAGGTAGGCGCCGAGCCCCAGGCCCATCGCGAGCAGATACAGGAACGGTTCGAAGAAGTTCGGCAGGATGTTGAACTTGTAGGTGTGACGGTAGATCGTGGCGTCCCGCTGCCACAGGCGCCATGCGTTGGACGGCCGGACGTCGGGAACGCGCACGAGGTCGCGGACCAGGCCGGCTACTACTCGAGCAACCCCCGTCCGGTGAGCGCCAGGAAGACGTCCTCGAGCGTGCCGCCCCGAAGCCACACCGTCGAGGGCTCAAGACCCAGGCCCCGGACCTTCCCGAGCAGCTCGTCGCCGTCCTGCGTGTAGAAGAGCCACCGGTCCGCCAGGCGCTCGACGCGCTCGGCCGAGCCCTCCAGGAGCGCCAGGCCCGGCTGGGTGTGCTCAGGCGGCTCGAAGACCTCGATCACCTGGGGAGACGTCTGCCGCGCGATCACGTCGCGCGGCGAGCCCTCGATCAGGATGCGGCCCTCGTGCATGATGACGAGCCGGTCGCAGAGCTGCGAGGCCTCCTCCATGTAGTGCGTGGTGAGCAGGAGCGTCACGCCTTCGCGCTTGAGGGAGCGGAGCTTCTCCCAGACCAGGTGACGGGCCTGCGGGTCCAGGCCGGTGGTCGGCTCGTCCAGAATCAGGACCTCCGGCTCGTTCATCAGCGCTCGGGCGACCAGGAGGCGCCGCTTCATCCCGCCGGACAGCCGCGGCACTTTCCAGTCTCGCTTGTCCTCGAGCGCGACGAACGCCAGGAGCTCGTCGGCCCGGCGCGCAGCGACCTTCGAGTCGATGTCGAAGTAGCGCGCCCAGATCACCAGGTTCTCGAGGACCGTCACCTCCTCGTCCAGGTTGTTCTCCTGCGGCACGACCCCCATCCGGGCCTTGATCCGCCGGCCGTCGATCCACGCCCGCAGGCCGAGCACGCGGAGCTCACCGTCCGACGGTGGCGAGAAGCACGAGATCATCCGCATCGTGGTGGTCTTGCCCGCGCCGTTGGGTCCGAGGAAGCCGAAGCACTCTCGAGGGGCCACCTCGAAGTCGATGCCCTTCACCGCCTCGAACTCGCCGAAGCGCTTGCGCAGGCCGCGCGCCCTCACCACCGACTCGGACATGGGGGCCCGAGTCTAGCTAGGAGATGACCGTCCAGCTCGCCCGGCTGGACGTCAGCCCAGGGCGAAGGCGTAGACGCTGTTGTCGTTGTCCCCCAGGTAGACGGTGCCATTGACGACGGCGGGCGAGGACTTCGTGCCGGCGCCCATGGTCCCGTACTTGGAGTGGTAGAGCTTGACGCCCGTGTCGGCGTCGAAGGCGTACAGCTGATCGTCGAACGACGCCACGTACACGACGCCGTTCGCGTAGGCGGGAGAGGACGTCGCGTAGTCGTTCATCGTGTTCGTCCACACGGTCGAGCCGTTCGACTGGTCGAACGCGTAGATCGTGCTGTTCATGGGACTCGTCTCCCCGGTCTCGACGTACACCTTGCCGTTCGTCACGACCGGCGTGGCACGCACGATCCCGAGATAGGGCAGGACCGCGGTCTTCCAGACGAGCGCGCCACTGCTCGCATTGAACGCGTAGACGCGGTAGTCGTCAGATCCGACGTAGACGACACCGTTCACGACGGTGGGGGTGCATCGGATCAACCCGCCGGTCGTCGCGGTCCACCGCGTGGCGCCCGTATTCGCGTCGAACGCATAGAGCGTCGATTTGTCGGTGCCCACGTACACCAGGCCGTTCGACACGGCGGCGGACTCCCAGATCGTCCAGATGAATGGCGACTTCCACACCAGCGCCCCGGAGGATGCGTTGAAGGCGTAGAGGTATCCGTCGTGCGAGCCGATGAAGACCTTGCCGCCCGAGACGGCCGGCGACGACTCGGCGATGCGATCCCCGGTCGTGGCGCTCCAGATCTTCGTGCCGGTCGTCGCATTCAATGCATACAGCGTGTGGTCGTCGGACCCGACGTAGACGACGCCACCGACGACCGCCGGCGAGGAGCGCACGATGTCACCCGTGGTGAACGTCCACAGGATGGTCCCCGTCGCCGCGGCCATCGCATAGACCTTGTGGTCGTCCGATCCGATGTACAGGACGCCGTTGACGACAGCGGGTGAGGACCAGATCTGGCCGCCGGTTGGGGTCGACCAGGCGACCTGCAAGCCGCCGACGTTCAACTTCGTGAGGAGGTGCTCCGTCGGGTTGATCCCGGAGCGGTCGGCGGTGTTGTGGAACTGGGGCCAGCTCGCGAGGATCCTCGCCGTCGCGGGCCGGGCCGCGGCGGGCGTGAGCGAAGCGGCCGCGATGGCCACGGTGAACGAGGCGATCGCGAGGGCGCGGGGAAGGTGGAACCGCGGAGTGGGCGCTCTCATCCCTGATCGGGCCGATCCTACCCAGGGTGCCGCATTTTATGCATCAGGCGACGTAGGGACTTTGGCCGAGGCCGGAGCTAGCTGAAGGTGACCAGGCGAAGGCCCCGCGCGACCCGGCGGCCTGCGTCGTCGGCAATGTCGAAGGCAACCCGCTGGCCGATGCGGAGCGTGCGGATCCCCGAGCCTTCCGTCGAGTCCTGGTCGATCAGGATCTCCGTGCGGTCGTCCTGCAGGAGCGATCCGGCCCTGGAGTCCGGGTCGTAGTCCTTGATCGTTCCCTGCGGCATGGCGTGATCCTACCGTTCGACCCGGTTCCGCAGGCGCTCGGGAAGCCCGAGCTCCAGGCAAGCCGTGAGCGTCCGTCCCGGCCGGTTCTCGGCCAGGACGCGCGTGAGGTCGGGCGGCCGGTCGAGGTCGAAGGCGAGCTCGGGGCTCCGCGCCTCGTGGAACGAGACCCGTGCGCGACGCGCCGCCCACCGATGCCGCGCCAGGGACGCCGGGCCGAACCGAGGCGGAATGACCGACGGCGGGTGTCGCACGAGCAGGTTCGTCCCGCCGTCGGACGCGGCCGGTGCGGTCGTGACCCTGGCGTCGGAGGCGAGCGCGATCGCGAGGGATGTCGGGGTGAGGAGCGGAAGGTCGGCCAGCACCACGGCGAGCGTGCTCGTCCGCCCCGTCACCAACGACTCGACCTGCCGCACGGCCTCGTTCAACGTTCGCCCCGTCTCGGAGACCGGCCGCGCCCCATGCCGAGCCGCCACCTCGAGCACCGCCTCGTCGCTCGAGATGACCCACGTGTCCCACGTCGGCTGTGCGGCGCAGGCGTCCAGGACGTCCTCGGCCATCGCGAGTGTGAGCGTCGCGCGCTCGGGGAGGGACAGGACGTTCGCGAGCCGGCTCTTCGTGCGCTCGAGCGACTTCACCGGCACGGCCAGCACCTGCATGGCTGGCTAGAATAGCTGCGCCCGAGCGAGGCGGGAGGCGACGTGCAGAAGCCCGATGCGTGGTTCGACGTCGCGCACCTCGCCCTTCGCCCCGGCATGGCCTTCTGGTTCAACTGGCGATTCGAGGGGATGGAGCACATCCCGCGCGAGGGGCCGGTGCTGATCGCCGGCAATCACATCTCCTATTTCGATCCGCTGGCGCACGCCTACATGCTGGTGAAGGCCGGACGCCACGCGCGGTTCCTCGCGAAGAAGGAGCTGTACGGCAACCGGCTGCTTCGGCGCGCCCTGGTCGGGGCCGGGCAGATCCCGGTCGACCGGGGGAGCGGCTCGATGGCCCCGGTGAACGCGGCCGTGAACGCGCTCCAGGGCGGTGAAGCGGTCGTCGTCTATCCCGAGGGGACCGTCACGAAGGACCCGGGCCACCTGCCGATGCAGGGCCGGACGGGGATCGCCCGGCTCACGCTCGGCTCCGACGTGCCGGTGCTGCCGATCGCCGTGTGGGGCTCGCAGCACGTGTGGCAGCGGAACGGCTCGCGGAGCCTGCGGTTCGGCCGCCCCATCTGGCTGAAAGCGGGGGCCCCGAGGGACTTCTCGGAGTTCGCGGAGCGCCGCGACGAGCCCGAGGCGCTCCGGGCCGTGACCGACGCGATCATGGCCGACCTCACGCAGCTCGTGACCGACCTCCGCAGCCGCTACCCGAAGGACTGGGCCTCCTAGGTGCTGTTCCTGGTCCTCGGGCCCGTGCTGGTCGCGATCGTGCTGGTGCTCCTTCGCCGGACCCGCCGGCGCGTCGAGCCCATGCTCGCCCGCATGCCGGCGGCGCGGTGGGAGCGGACGAACGAGGTCATCCGCGATCCGTTCACCAACCGGACCGTTCGCGTGTGGATCGATCCCGCGGACGGCTCGCGCCACTACGTCCCCGAGCGTCTGCATGAGAAACGGCGACTAGGTCCAAAGACCTAGGGTGAACTTCCCCGGTCGCGTTGACGATGGTGAGGCCCCTGCGTACCTTCGTCCCCCAAAGCCCCGCACGCCAGGTTCCATTCGGAGGGATGTCACCATGCGGATGAAGCGTCTCGTCGGAGCGGTCGCCTTCGGCGCCACGATCCTCGGCACGATCGCCCAGTCCTCCCCCGCCCACGCGGCCCCGGCCTCGATCTCGGGGCTGCTCGCGTTCCAGAGCACGCGGGTCGGCGGGTCGCAGGACTTCACCGCCAACCCGGACGGCACGGCGGTCACGCAGATCTCGAAGATCACCGGCCTGAACGCCTACGACGTCGCGTGGTCGCCGGACGGCACGCAGGTCGCGTTCTCCGGCTGCTGCACGGGCGGGGGCACCTTCCAGATCTACACCATGAACTCGGACGGGACCGGCTTCACGCAGCTCACCAGCCTGGGTCGCAACACGCTCCCCGCCTGGGCTCCCTTCGGGCAGCGCATCGCGTTCATCAGCAACCGCGACGGTAACTTCGAGATCTACACGATGAACACCGATGGGTCGAGTCAGCTCAACGTCTCGAACGATCCGGGAACGGATTCGGAGCCGGCCTGGTCGCGGGACGGGTCTCAGATCGTCTGGGACAGCAACCGCTCCGGCAAATTCCAGATCTACGTCATGAAGTCCGACGGGACGTTCCTCTCGAATCTCAGCAACAGCACGGGAAACGACACCGCGCCGAGCTACGCTCCCAACGCCTCCAAGATCGCGTTCGAGAGCGACCGGACCGGCAACCACGAGATCTTCACGATGGTGCCGGACGGGACCGGGCAGGTCGACATCACGAACAACTCCGGCGCCGACGATCGGCCGGCGTTCGCCGCCGACAGCCAGCGGATCGCGTTCGACAGCTCTCGCACCGGCAACGGCGAGATCTTCACGATGGACGCGACCGGGAGCAACCAGGTCAACGTGACGAACAACTCGGCGTCCGATCTGCGGCCCGACTGGCAGCCCGTGATGCTGGGCAACGACGTCGCGACGATCGGCGATGCCGGTTTCAGCCCCACGACGATCAGCGTGAAGCACGGCGACCGGATGGAGTGGGACGCGACCGGCGCATCCGACCACAGTGCGTCGGACTTCAGCAGCATCAAGCTCTTCGGGTCCGGCCTGATGCCCGCAGGCGGCACCTACGGGTTCGTGTTCTTCTGTGCCGGCATCTACAAGGTCCTCGACAGCGCGAACGCGCTCAACACGCAGAACGTGAAGGTGTCGATGAGCGTGGACCCGCTCACGGGGACGCTGACCACGACGTTCACGATCACGTGGGCCTCGATCACGGCGCCGTCCGGGTTCGTCTATGACGTGCAGATCAAGCGCCCGGGCTCGAACCGGTTCGTCAGCTGGCTCTCGAGCCAGACGGTCCCGAGCACGACGTTCGTCGCCGACGCTGGGGTGGGGACGTACTCGTTCGAGTCGCGCCTGCGGAGCCTGACCAACGGCGGGACCTCGGGCTACTCACCCCCGGCCAAGATCACCGTCACGATGTAGCGATTCGGGAGCGGAAAGCACCACCGCGAGCTAGATCAGCCCGAGCGTGCGGCCGACACGTTCGAACGCGCCCAGCGCTTCCTTCAGGTCCTCCTCCGTGTGATCGGCGGTCACGATCGTTCGGACGCGTGAGCGGCCCTTCGGCACCGTCGGGAACACGATCGCAGGGGTGAAGACCCCCTCCTCCCACAGCCGTCTCGCGAGCTCGACGGCTTTCTGCTCCTCGCCGGCGATCACGGGCGTGATGGGCGTCTCGCTCTCGCCGGTGTCGAATCCAAGGTTCGTGAGCCCGTCCTTGAAGAAGGTCGTCCGGGTCCAGAGCCGCTCGACGCGCTCTGGCTCCTCCTCCAGGATGTTCAAGGCTTCGATGCATGCAGCGGCGACGGCGGGCGGCGCGGAGGTCGAGAACAGGAACGGCCTGCCCCGGTTCACGAGCCAGTCGATGAGGTGCTGAGGCCCGGCGATGAACCCGCCCAGGACGCCGATCGCCTTCGAGAGCGTCCCCACCTGGATGTCCACGCGGCCGTGCAGGCCGAAGTGATCGACGGTCCCGCGGCCGTTCTTCCCCAACACGCCCGAGGCGTGCGCGTCGTCGATCATCATGATCGCGCTGTGCCGCTCGGCGACCTCGACCAGCGCCGGCAGCGGCGCGATATCCCCGTCCATCGAGAACACGCCGTCGGTGATCAGGAGCTGATGGCGACCCGGAGCCTTCGACTCGGCGAGGAGCGCGTCGGCGGCGGCCGCGTCCTTGTGCGGGAAGACCTTGATCTCGGCCCGGGACAGGCGCGCACCGTCGATGATCGAGGCGTGGTTCAGCTGGTCGGAGACGATGACGTCGTCCTTCCCGAGGATCGCGGCCACCGTCCCGGAGTTCGCCGCGAAGCCGGACTGGAACATGATGGCCGCCTCCGCGCCCTTGAAGGCTGCGAAGCGCCGCTCCAGCTCGGTGTGCAGGGACATCGTGCCGGCGATCGTTCGCACGGCTCCGGACCCGGCGCCGTAGCGGGCGGCCGCCTCGGACGCCGCCCGCTTCATGCGCGGGTGCGCGGCGAGGCCCAGGTAGTTGTTCGACGCGAGGTTGATGACGTCCCGGCCGTCGAAGCGCGTCCGGGCCTTCTGCTCGTCCTCGAGGACGCGAGGGTGCAGCGCGGTGCCGGCCGTCCGCAGCTCGGTCAGCTGCTCCCTCAGGTAGTCGAGGCTCGTCTCGGGCATCGGCTCAGGGCGCGGTGGGATGGGGGAACATGATCACCTTCCCGGAGCGCCCCGAGGCCGTGACCTCGAAGGCCTCCTCGAACCCGGCGAGCGGGAAGCGGTGGGTGAGGACGGGGCTCACGTCGACCATGCCGGAGGCGAGGAGCGTCGTGGTCTGCTGCCACGTTCGGAAGATCTCGCGGCCGGTGACGCCGAAGAGGCGCGCCTCCTTGAAGATGATCTGGTCGGTCACGTCGAGCGTCACCGGCTCCGAGGGAAGGCCGAGGAGCGACATGCGTCCGCCGCGCGCGAGCATCCGCGTTCCCTGGTCGATGACGGCGGGGACGCCCGACATCTCGAGGACGACCTCGGCGCCGTGCCCCCCGGTGGCGTCAAGGACGACCGCGACGGCGTCCTCCCTGGTCGGGTCGACCACCAGGTCGGCGCCCATGCGCTTGGCCAGATCACGGCGGAATTCGTTGGGCTCGACGCCGACGACGGCGCTCGCCCCGCTCGCGCGCGCGATCCCGATCGCGAACAGGCCGATGGGCCCGCACCCGAGGACGGCCACGGTCGCGGTCGCGACGTCCCGCGCGTCGCCCTCGGCGAAGACCGTGTGCACGGCGTTGCCGAAGGGGTCGTGGATCGACGCGACGTCGGGCGGGATCCTCGGGTCCACCTCCCAGCAGGTGCGCTCGGGCCACGCGAGGTACTCGGCGAACCCGCCATCGACGTCGACACCCAGGATGCGGAGGTTCTCGCAGATGTGCATCCGGCCGGTCCGGCAGAGGCGGCAGAACCCGCAGTAGAGATGGCCCTCGGCGGCGACGAGCGTCCCGGGCTGCAGGTGGTGCGCCTCCGGCCCCGCGGCGACGACCGTACCCGCGATCTCGTGCCCGAACGTCATCGGGATGGTTCGGATGCGGCCCTCCGCCCAGCGGTCCCACCGGTAGATGTGCAGGTCGGTCCCACAGATCGACGCCGCGTCGACCCGGATCAGGACCTCGCCGGGACCCGGATCGGGCACCGGCACCTCGACCAGCTCCGCGCCCGGGCCGCGGGCGGTCTTTCGGAGCGCGAGCATGGTTCGAGGAACGCTCGCGGGGGCGCGTCGCGACGGCTGCCCGCGCCGCGCCTGCACTCCGCTTGGCTCTCGACCCAACGACGACTCCGGCTCGTGGTCGGCGGGTGGCGGTGCGCGCGACCGGCGGGCAGCCTATCGCGCGCCGTGCCCGCCGGTCCACCCGATATCCTCTCTCCCTTGTGACGGCAGCAGACCAAACCGCGGCGCGAGCGCTGGCGGACCGCTTCTGGGAGGAGTTCCTTCGGCTGGAGCCTCTGGTGGCGACCGAGATCGGCGACGAGCGCTACGACGACCGGCTCCCCGACCCGAGCGACACCGGGATCGCGGAGCGAGCGGCGGTGGCGCGGGCCGCCCTCGACGACCTCCAGGCGATCGACCGCGAATCGCTCGACGCCGAGCTGCGGGTCACGCTCGACATGGTCGAGACGGGCTCGCGCCGCGAGCTCGAGCACGTACGCCACCGCGTCGATCGCTTCGACGCGGTGACACATCTGTTCGGGCCGGGCAACCTGCTCGCGGAGCTGGGGACGCTGCAGCGCGCGGACACGCCCGACCGGCTCGAGCGATACCTCGAGCGCCTCGCCGCGTTTCCCGAGTACCTGGGCGCCGTGATCGAGGTGGCTCGTTGCGCCGTCGACGCCGGCCAGACCCAGCCGGCGATCGTAGCGGACCGGGCGGTCGCCCAGGTCGAACGACTGCTCGCGGGCGACCCGGCGAGCTCGCCGGGGATGACGCCGGCCGATGGCGCCGGCGACGCTGCCAAGGAGAGGGTGGCGGCGATCCTTCGGGAGGAGGTCTGGCCCGCGTACGGCCGGTACCTGGATGCGCTCAGGGACTACCGCCGGCGGACCCGCGACAGCATCGGTCTGGGTGCGCTCCCCGACGGCGAGGCGATCTACGCCTCGCTGCTCGAGTCCTTCACGACGCTTCCGCTCAAGCCGGCCGAGGTGCACGAGACGGGCGTCGCCCAGCTCGCGCACGTGCAGGAGGAGCGGCGGCAGATCGCCGAGCGGCTCGGCCACCCGGACGTGGCGTCGGCGCTCGCGGACTACGGGGCCACCGGGCGCAACACGCCGAGCTCGCGCGAGGAGATGCTGCGCCTGGTCGAGGATCAGGTCAGGCGGAGCTGGGAGGCCGCCCCCGGGTGGTTCGGCCGGCTCCCGCGGGCGAACTGCGACGTCCGGCCCGTCGAGGCGTTCCGCGAGGCCGACATGCCCGGCGCCTTCTATCTCTCCGCGAGCGCCGACGGCTCGCGGCCGGGGATCTACTACGTGAACACGGGCGGATTCGCGGAGCGCCTCCTGCACCACACGGCGACGACCTCCTATCACGAGGCGAACCCGGGTCATCACTTCCAGCTCTCCATCGAGCGCGAGTTCGATGACCGCCACCCGATCCGGAGGTTCGGGAGCGGCCTCGTCGGCGACGCGTTCGTCGAAGGGTGGGGGCTGTACAGCGAGCGGCTCGCCGACGAGATGGGCCTGTTCCTCTCGGACTACGAGCGTCTGGGGATGCTCGAAGCCGACGGCTTCCGGTGCGGGCGGCTGATCGTCGACACGGGGATCCACGCGCTCGGGTGGGACCGGGAGCGCGCGGTCCAGCAGATGATCGAGACGGGCTCGGCGCGCCTGGACGCCGAGATCGAGGTCGACCGGTACATCTCCTGGCCCGGGCAGGCCTGTGCCTACAAGATCGGCCAGCTCGAGATCGCTCGGTGGCGGCGCGAGGCGACCGAGCGCGAGGGCGCGGCGTTCTCGCTCTCGGCCTTCCACGATCGGCTGCTGGCGCTCGGGTCCCTGCCCATGGCGACGCTCGAGCGAGAGGTGGCCGCGGCGCCGCGATAGGCTTGCCCGCATGGCACCGAGCGACCGTCCGAGGCCGGCGGGGTTCGCAACGCGCGCGATCCACGAGGGCGACTGGTCGGGCACGATCGCCGAGGAACCGGTCTCCCCGCCGATCTGGCTCACCGCCGACTACCTCTACGAGGGCCTCGAGCACTACGCCGACGTCATCAACGAGCGACGGCCCGGGTTCGTGTACGGACGGTACGGCAACCCCACCCACGTCGCGCTGAATCGGCTGCTGGCGTCCCTGGAGGGTTCGGAGGCCGCGTGGTCGTTCGGGAGCGGGATGGCCGCGATCCACACCGCGCTCACGGCGCTCGTTCGAACCGGCGAGCACATCGTGGCGCAGCGAACGATCTACGGTGGCACGTTCTCGCTCCTGTCGCGCGTCTTCCCTGGCTACGGCATCCGCACGACCTTCGTCGAGCCCGAGGCCGAGGCGGTGGCGGCCGCCATCGAGCCGGGCACCCGGGCGGTGCTCGTGGAGACGCTCGCGAACCCCACCTTCCGCGTGGCCGACATCGCAGGGATCGCTGGGGTGTGCGCGGGGCGGGGCGTTCCGCTGGTGGTCGACAACACGATCGCGACGCCGTACCTCCTTCGTCCGCTCGAGCGCGAGGGCGTGACGCTCGTCCTGCACGCGACGACGAAATACCTCAACGGGCATGCCGACGTCATCGGAGGCTCGGCCGCCGGGGGCCGCGAGCTGATCGAGCGCATCCGGAAGCTCTCGATGGATCAGGGGACGACCGCGGCGGCGTTCGAGGCGTGGCTGACGCTTCGCGGCGTGCAGACCCTGCCCCTGCGGATCGAGCGGCAGTGCGCGACCGCGGGCGCGCTCGCCGAGGCGCTCACGGACCACCCCAAGGTGTCGGCGGTCGGGTACTCGGGGCTCGAGGGCCATCCCGACCACGCGCGCGCGATGGCGCTCTTCGGCGGCGGCGGCTTCGGCGCGATGCTCTCGGTCGAGCTCGACGGTGGCTACGAGGCCGCCGCCCGGGCCGGGGACGCGCTCCGGATCGCGCGCGTCGGCTCATCGTTCGGGAGCCTGCATACCGAGGTGTGCCACCCGGCCTCGACGAGCCACCGGCAGCTCTCGGCCGAGGAGCGGGCGGCCGCCGGCATCGGGGACGGGCTCCTCCGCGTCGCGGTCGGCGGTGAGGATCCCGGCGACCTCATCCCCGACCTCCTGCACGCCCTGGACAAGGCGTGAACGAGCCCCTCCGGCGGCGGGTGGCCGTGGTGTTCGGCGGGCGCTCGGCGGAGCACGAGGTCTCGGTGACGTCGGCGAAGTCGATCCTGGCCGCCCTGGACCCGGAGCGCTACGACGTCCTCACCGTCGGGATCGATCGGGACGGCCGGTGGCACGCGCTCGCCGCCCTCCCGGCCGTCGCCGTGGACGAGGGGCCGAGCGCGGCCCTCTCGCGCGAGCCCGGCGACTCGGCGATCGTCACCGACGACGGGCGCCGCATGGAGATCGACGTCGTGTTCCCGATCCTCCATGGCCCCTTCGGCGAGGACGGCACCATCCAGGGCCTCCTGGAGTTGGCCGGGATCCCGTACGTCGGCGCTGGCGTGCTCGCGTCCGCGGTCGGCCTGGACAAGGCGATCCAGAAGACGCTCTTCGAAGCGGCCGGGCTCCGGGTGGTGCCGCACCAGGTCGTGCACGATCGCGACTGGGAGCGCGACCGGGCAGGGGTGCTCGAGCGGGCGGAGGCCCTAGGGCTTCCGCTCTTCACCAAGCCGGCCGCGCTCGGATCCTCGATCGGCATCACGAAGGTGAAACGCGCCGCGGACCTCCCCGCGGCGCTCCAGGACGCGCTCGCGCATTCGGGCAAGGCCCTCATCGAGCGCGCGATGGAGGGCGCTCGCGAGCTCGAGTGCGGGGTGCTCGGCAACGACGAGCCCATCGCCTCGCTCCCCGGCGAGATCGTGCCCGACGCGGAGTGGTACGACTACCGTGCGAAGTACGTCGAGGAGGGCACGCGCCTGGACGTGCCGGCGCGCCTGCCGAGCGCCGTCGCAGAGGAGGTTCGGCGCATGGCCGTCGTCGCCTTCCAGGCGATCGACGCAGCGGGCATGGCGAGGGTGGACTTCTTCTACAGAGAGCCCGACGAGCTCGTGCTGAACGAGATCAACACGATCCCCGGGTTCACGCCGATCTCGATGTACCCCAAGCTCTGGGAGGCGACGGGGCTGCCGTACGACGAGCTGATCGCGCGGCTCATCGAGCTTGCCATCGAGCGCCACGAGCGGGAGCGGAAGCGCGGGCCCGCGCTCCCGTCCTGACGGTTACGAATCCTCAGAGATGAACGACCGGACAGGTCAGGGTTCGCGTGATGCCCTCGACCGCCTGGATCCTCGCGACCACGAGCTTGCCGAGCTCATCGACGTTGCGAGCCTCGGCACGCACGATGACGTCATAGGGGCCCGTCACGTCCTCGGCCATGGCCACACCCTTGATGGCGGCGACCTCCTTGGCCACCTGGGCGGCCTTGCCCACCTCGGTCTGGATGAGGATGTAGGCGTTGACCACGTTCACCTCCTGGGCGGAATGTGGCGGCTATCCTAGCGGGCTTTCGGTGCCCCGGCATAATTGGCGCGATGGCCGCGCGCAAGCGACGCCCGCCGGGCCCCGCGGCGGATCCCGTGGACGCCTATCGCCGCATCCGAAAGCCGATGCCGCCACCCGAGCGCGTCATCCCGGACAAGCGACGCGACGCGCGGGAGCGCGAGGCGATGCGGGAGGCCGAACAGGACCCCGATCGAGAGCCGTGACGTGTTCCCCGGCGTGCCGTTCTTCGACGACCGCCGTGACGCCGGCGAGCGGCTCGCGGATGCGCTGGGGGACCTCGCAGGCGACACGCTGATCGTGCTCGGCATCCCACGCGGCGGCGTCGAGGTCGCGGCGGTGGTCGCCGCCCGGCTGGGGGCGCCGCTTGACGTGGCGGTCCCGCGCAAGATCGGCGCGCCCGGAAACCCGGAGCTCGGGCTCGGCGCCGTTGCCGAGGGCGTGCAGGTCCTGGACGAACGGCTGATCGCGGCGCTCGGCGTGGGGGCCGCCTACCTGCGCCGCGAGATCGATTCCCAGGAGGAGGAGATCCGCCGCCGAGTCGCCGCGTACCGCGGCGCCCGCCCGCCCGCCGTGCTCTCCGGCAAGGTCGTCGTGATCGTCGACGACGGCGTCGCGACCGGCGGGACGGCCGCAGCCGCCCTTCGGTGGGCTCGCTCGCGCGGCGCGTCCCGGGTCATCCTCGCCGTGCCCGTCGCGCCTCCCGACATCATGTGGCGCCTCCGGGGGGAGGCGGACGAGCTTCGGGTCCTGCAGTATCCGTCGCCCTTCGCGGCGGTGGGGCAGTGGTATGTCGACTTCCCGCAGGTCTCCGACGAGCGCGTGGTCCAGCTCCTGGCGGCCGGGGCGTGACCGTCCTCGAGCTGGCCGTCGCCGCGATCCTCGTCATCGCCGGGGTCGCGTCGCTCCTTCGGTGGCTGCGGACGGACTTCGAGCCGAGCTCGCCCCGCGAGCGAGTGCTGTACGCGGTGCACCTCACGACCAGGGTCGGGATGTGGTTCGCGTTCGCGGCGCTCGCCGCCGGCTACGCGGTCGTGGATGACCCCGGGCGGTTCGCAGGGTTCGTGATGGTGCCGATCGTCCTGGCCGCGTTGCAGCTCGTGACCGGGTTCCTGTTGGCTCGCTCCGGTTGAGCGCCGGAGCCGCGCTTGCCAGGGGCGGCGTGCATGCTTCACCATTCCACGGATGGACGAGCTCCCAGGCGAGGTCGAGGCCCTGCGGCGGATCCCCTTCTTCCAGGATCTGACCCCCGAAGACCTCTCGCGCATCGCCACGATCGGCGAGCGGCGCTCCTTCGCCGCCGGCGAAGCGATCGTCTCGAAGGCGGACGTGGGGGGCGGGCTCTTCGTCATCCTCTCCGGCTCGGCGACGGTCGAAGCGGGGGGCAAGGCCCACACGCTCGGCCCGGGCGGCTTCTTCGGCGAGATGGCGCTCCTCGCCGGCCGGCCACGGTCGGCCACGGTCGTCGCCGTGGAGCCGGTCGAGGCGATGGTGCTCGAGGCGATGTACTTCCGTCCTTTCCTCATCAAGAATCCGAGCGTGGCCGTGACCATCCTGGAGGGCGTGGTCGAACGGCTTCGCGAAGTCCAAGATCGAATCGACGCAGCCACGGAGGATCAGGGATGAGTGACGAACCCCGCATGGGATTCGAGGACGACATCAAGCCGCTGTTCCGGGAGACGGATCGCTCCCGAATGGAATGGGCCTTCGATCTCTGGGACTACGACGCCGTCAAGGAGAACTCGCAGGGGATCCTGGAACGCCTCGAGGAGGGCGACATGCCGTGCGACGGTGCGTGGCCGCCCGATCAGATCGACATGTTCCGAGCCTGGATCGACGGAGGCTACGCGCCTTAGCGCCGCCTACGACGCCGCGCGCACGATCTCGGGTGCGAGGTCACGGTACTTCGTGAGCGTCTCGGCGCGCTCGCGCTTCAGTCGCTCCACGAAGGCCGAGTACTCGTCCAGCCGCGACTGCCGCTCGTAGAGGCGGCGGGGCTGGAGCAGCTCGACGTCCTCGACGCCGGGGACCGACGAGGCGACCTGATACCCGAAGTCTGGGTCACCCTCCCACCTGATCGTGCCCTCGGCGATCGCCTTCACGATGGCCGAGGAGGTCGGGATCTTCACCTTCTTCGAGCGGTCGTCGTCGGCCTTGCCCCCGACCCGCCCGGTGTTCATGAGGTAGACCTCCATCGGGTGGCCGTCCAGGAGCTCGTGGAAACGGTTCCCCTGCAGGCCATGGCGGAGCGGGAAGAAGGGGTTCGTGCCGGGCACCCGCAGGAACTTCCCCTCCTCGGCCTTGCCCCCGGCCGAGGTCCCCGTCGTCTCCCCGAGCATGAAGTACGCCGCTGCATGGGTCTGGTCGAGCTTCGCGACCGCCGGGATGATGTTCTCGTTCCAGTTGAGGATCAGGAGCGAGTCGGCGCTCGGGAGCGAGGCCGCGTCCTTGAACTGCCCGAGGTCGGCCAGGGAGAACACGGCCCGGCCGTTCTTCGTGTAGCTCGTCTCGAAGAAGTTCACCGAGCCGGCGCCGTCCTGGTAGACGTTCTCCAAGTACGAGTCCTTGCTCGTGACCGCACGGAAGATGTTCGGCTCGAAGTCGGGGTCGAGCGAGAAGGTCTTCGCGAAGCACCCGTTCTCCGTGCCGTGGACCTTGCCTCCGGGCATCAGGGCGATGAAGTCGTCCTGGACGGGGAGCGAGTCGTTCTGGGTCGTGAACGTTGTGGTCGTCTTGCCGGTCCCGGACAGCCCGATGATGAGGAAGATCTTCTCCCGGCCGTCGACGGGAACCGACTTGCACCCGGCGTGGAGCGCGAGTCCACCGCGGTCGTAGACGATGCGGTTCCACATCCGCAAGCCGCCCTTCTTCGACTCGCCGAAGTAGTCGGACCCGATGACGCGCGTGACGCCGCGCTCGAGGTCCACGGCGATGCATCGATCCTCGGGGTAGCCCGGCACCGAGAGGTTCGGCGTGTAGATCACGTGGATCTCGGGCTCGCCGCTATCGCGCGGGTAGTAGAGCTTCTGCTGCATCCCGGCGATGTTGGCGTTGGCGCGTTCGATCGACAGGCGCGCCGCGGTCTCGAAGCCGGGCACGTTGCCGATGAACCCGTCGACGACGAGCATCTCCCGGCTCGCGATGTGCTCATCCTGCAGGGCCGAGATCCGTTCGTACTCCGCGCGGCCCACGGTCTTCTGATCCGTGATCCCCGGGTCGTCGCTCACGATGAAGGTGGAGCTGCTGCTTCGCGAGGTGACGCGCGTCTGGACGTTGACGTTGCCGAACTCAGTGAGCTGGCAGCCCGGCATCTCCTCCGTGAAGGCGCGAAGCTCCTCGGGGGAAGGATTGTCCCGGATCTTCCTGGCGCGCATGGGCCACCGATTGTAGCGGCCCGACATGCTGGGAGGATTTCATGGTTCCGAGGTGTTGTTCGTTCTCGTGGACGGGGGATCCGTGCAGACGAAGCGAGCCGCGACGACCAAGCATGTGTGGGTGGCGCTCGGGGCCGTCTACGTCGTGTGGGGCTCGACCTACCTGGGCATCCGCGAGGCCGTGCGAACGATCCCGCCGTTCCTGATGGCGGGAACGCGGTTCCTGATCGCCGGCGGATTGCTGTTCGCCTGGTCGGTCCGGCGGCAGGGCGGCGCGGGCGACCCCCTGGGGTGGCCGCAGTGGCGGGCGACGGCCGTCGCCGGAACACTCCTGCTCGCGTGCGGCAACGGCGGTGTGTCGTGGGCGGAGCAGCGGGTGCCGACCGGCGTGGCCTCACTCATCATCGCGAGCGTGCCGATCTGGATGGCGGTGATCGCCTCGTTGCGAGGGGAGGAGCCGATCAGGCCGCAGACCGTGGCAGGCCTCGCGGTCGGATTCGGAGGCGTGGCACTGCTCCTGCGCTCGGGGAACGCCGGCGGACGCTCGCTCGATCCCGCGGGGATCGCCGTGCTCGTCGGCGCCGCGATCTGTTGGGCCACAGGCTCGGTGCTGTCGCGGAGCCTGCCACTGCCGAGGCGCCCGTTGGTCGCGACCGGGATGGAGATGATCACCGGAGGAGCTGTGCTGATGGTCATGGGCGTGGCGACGGGGGAGCTCTCGGGCTTTCGCCCCGCCTCGGTGTCGGGCGAGTCGCTCGCGGGCTGGCTCTACCTCATCGTCATCGGGTCGTGGGTGGGGTTCGCGTCCTACACGTGGCTGCTTCGCCACGCGAGGACCTCGCTCGTGTCCACGTACGCGTACGTGAACCCAGTCGTGGCCGTCTTCCTCGGGTGGTCGATCCTGGGGGAGTCGGTGACCTGGCGGACGCTCCTCGCGGCCGCGCTGATCGTGGGCGCCGTCGCGCTGATCGTGCTGCTCCCGGGCGCACGCGCGCCGGAACCGGGCGTCGCTACCGGTCGGTCTCCACCGTGAAGTAGAGCCGCACGTACGTGCGGTACTCGGTGATGGCGCCGTCCTTCACGGTGGTGCCGGTGGAGACCACCTCCAGGCGATTGATGCCGCGGATCGTCTTGGCCGCCTCGCGCAGCGCCTCCCGGGCGGCGTCGCCCCACGAGGTCGAAGAGACGCCCTCCAGCTCGATCGTGTTGATCACCGGCACCGCGCTCGCCCCCTTCGGTCGATCCGACTTCTCGCGTAGGCTCGCATTATGGCCAGAGCTCGTCGCCAGGCGAAATTCGCGTTCACCGAGGATCAGATCGTGAGCGTCGTGCGAACGATCCTCGCCGGCCCGTCGCCCGGCGTGGTGCTGGGGCCCGGCGACGACGCCGCGCTCGTGGAGCAGGGGCGGCACACGGGGGTGCTGACCGCGGACATGCTCGTCGAAGGGGTGCATTTCGAACGCGAGCTGATCTCGCCGAAGGACCTCGGGTTCAAGGCGCTCTCGGTGAACGTGAGCGACATCGCCGCCATGGGCGGGAGCCCCCGGTTCGCGGTCGTGTCGCTCGGCGTGCCCGGCGACGTGGCCGCGTCCTGGATCGTGGAGCTCTATGGAGGCCTGCGTGAGGCGGCGGCGGAGTACGGCATGTCGGTCGTGGGGGGAGACACCAGCCGGGCACCGGTCGTCGTCATTTCGATCGCCGTCACCGGGGAGGTCGCGATCGGCCGGGCGGTCACGCGGTCGGGGGCCCGGCCGGGGGATCGCGTGGCCGTCACGGGCTCGCTGGGCGGTTCGGCGGCGGGCCTTCGGCTCCTGCACGTGGATCCCCGGCGCATCTCGGGGCCGGCCGGCGGGGAGCGCGCGAGGGCGCTGATCGCATCGCACGTTCGCCCGCTCGCGCGCGTCGGAGAAGGGCAGACCCTGGCGCAGGCGGGCGCGACCGCGATGATCGACGTGTCGGACGGGCTGACGCTCGACCTCGCCCGCCTGTGCCGGGAGAGCGGCGTCGCCGCCGCCATTCGTCTGGATGCCGTCCCCGTCGCGCCGGGGCTCGGCGAGCTGCGGGCGCACATCGGCGCGGACCCGCTCGACCTCGCGCTCGGCGGAGGAGAGGACTACGAGCTGATCGCGGCCCTGCCGCCGGACGCGGTCGAGCCGTCGCGGGCGCTCCTCGCCGAGCGCTTCGGCACGACCCTGACCGACATCGGCGAGCTGCGAGCCGGCGAGGGACTCGTTGCGGTCCGGCCGGACGGATCGCAGCATGCGCTCGCCCCCGTGGGATGGGACCACTTTGCCGACGAGCGCTGACGCGCCTCCACGCGCGCTCACGATCGCGGGGTCCGACTCGGGCGGCGGGGCCGGCGTCCAGGCCGACCTTGCGACCTTCGCGGCGCTGGGCGTCTGGGGGATGAGCGCGATCACGTCGATCACCGTGCAGAACACGCAGGGCGTGACGGGCGTCTCCGACGTGCCCGCCCATCTCGTGGCCGCGCAGATCCGCGCCGTCGCCGACGACATCGGAGTCGATGCCGCGAAGACGGGCATGCTCTCGTCCTCCGCCATCGTCGAGGCCGTGGCCGACGCCGTCACCGCCTCGAGCATCGGGACGCTCGTCGTCGACCCGGTCTTCATCTCCAAGCACGGCCATCCATTGCTCCGTCCCGAGGCGGTGGGGTCCCTGCGAGCCCGATTGGTCCCCCTCGCGACGCTGGTGACCCCGAACCTCCCGGAGGCTGCCGGCCTCGCCGGGTTGCATGTCGCGTCGCGCGACGACATGCTGGCCGCGGCGGACGCCATCCTCGCGCTGGGGGCGAACGCCGTGCTCATCAAGGGAGGGCACCTCCCCTCCGCCGAGCCGGCCGTGGATCTGTTCGCCCGTTCCGGTCAGGCGGAATGGCTCTCAGCCGAACGGATCGACACGAGGGATACCCACGGCACCGGGTGCGTCCTCTCCGCGGCGATCACGTCGCACCTCGCGCGAGGTGCGAGCCTGGACACCGCCGTCGCCCAGGGCAAGATCTTCGTCACCGAGGCCATCGAGCACGCCCTGAGGATCGGTCGAGGGATCGGGCCGGTGGACCCGGGCTGGCGTCGCCGCGGCTAGGCGATCAGCCGGCGCGCGAGACGCGTCCGGCCTTGAGGCATTTCGTGCAGACCGATAGCCGCTTCGGCGCGCCGTTCACGATGGCGCGCACCTTCTGGATGTTGGGGTTCCACCGCCGCGGGGAGCGACGATGCGAATGGGACACCTGCATGCCGAACATGGGTGTCTTCCCGCAGATGTCGCAGACCGCCGCCATAGCCAGGGCATGGTAGCAGCCGATCAGGGCCCCGCCACGTGCCCGCGCCGACGCCGGACGAGCGTCAGGATCCCGACCGCCGCGACGGGAACGGCGACGAGGCCCAGGAGGAAGATGACGACGGCGGGGTTCGCCGGGTGCCCGGCCGGCGGCAGCGCGGTTCCGCCGGGCGAGCCGCCCGAGGGAGGCGTCGGGGCCAGGCCGTCGATGTGGATCGTGCGAGCCGGCGTGCGAACGATGTCGATCCCGTCGCTCACCACGGCCTGGATCGCGTACGTGCCGGTCGTGATCTCGGGAACCGTCCCCGCGAGCGTCACGGTCCCGGCGAGCTCGGTGTCCGGCCTCGTCACGGGCGCGTCCACCCCGCCGGCCGAGAGCACGAGCGAGACGACGGAGAGCTGGGGCAGCGAGAGCGTCGCCGAGATGGTCCGGCCCGAGCGCCCGCTCGCGGGTGGGGTCAGCGAACCGGGCTCGATGTAGGTCGGCGGCGTGCCGGAGGCGGCGAGCTGTAACGCAGGCTGGCCCGTGACGAGCCACGGCCCGGTCCCCGGCGCCGTCGCCCCCGAGACCGTGACCGGACCGGCGGGGCTCACGATCACGGACTTGAGCCCGACCGCGATCCCGACCCGGATCGTCGACGGCTCCGCGTAGACCCGCGGCCGAAGGCCCCCGTAGTAGTCCGCGAGGATCTGCCGGTAGGAGAGGCCGCGGGCAGCCTTGCCCTCGGCCCCCCACTGCACCATGCCGACGCCATGGCCCCAGCCCCGCCCCGTGAGGACGACTGACCCGCTGGCGGTGACGAGCGAGAACCACACGGAGGGAACGGTCTGCGGGAGCGTGGTTCCGTTCACGGCGTTCACGGTGGGGTAGCGATCCGGGTGCAGGCAGTGCGCCCAGGCGTTCACGTCGCTGCGAAACGACGAGACCGAGATCGTGGTCGACGTCCCGCCGCCGGACAGGGTCACATCCGATCCCGCCAGGGTGGCCGAGGTGATCGTGGCGCCCGACCAGTCGCCCGCCTTGCGAAGGAACGTCGTCACGTCGGCGAGCGGGATCGTGGTGCGCCAGTGCGAGACGGGCGAAGCGCCGTCGTCGAGCTCGACGATCGGGCGAAGATAGGGGAGCGGAGACGAACCGAACACCTGGTCGTTGCCCAGCGTCACGCCCCTCGACGTCGAGAAGTACAGCGTGTCGGCGGGGCGGCCGCCGTACAGGAGCACCTGATCGCGGGTCGCGTCGACAGCCCGTTGCCAGCCGGTGCCGTAGGGCCCGTCCGCCACGCCGAGCCCGCGGTACACCTGACACGCGTCGGTGGAGCACAGCTGGTAGCCGAGCTCGGCGCCTGTGGGGTCGGGATACGCCATGTGCGAGAGGGCGTAGGTCCGGGCGGCGACCACCTGCGCCTTCAGGGCCTCCAGGGGCCACTGGCGCGGCACCTCGGCGATGCCTTTGAGGTAGTCCTCGAGCGAGATGACGCCGATCACGAAGAGCATTCCCTGGGCGTCGCGGCCCACCTCGATGGTCCCCGTGAACCGCGCGTGCAGGATCGGCTGCACGGGTCGCACGCAATGGGTGACGAGCCTGGGATACGTGCCGTGAACGAGGATGCTCCCGCCCGGACCCGCCGTGAAGGTGATCCGGGGAAGGGCGCTGGCCGCGGCGGCCGTCGTGGCGAGCGGGCCGGTCGTGGACGGCGAGGGCAGGGCGAAGATCGCGAGCAGCGCGAGCACGACCCCGATGGAGCGGGCACGCATGAACGCACGGTAACAGGCGACCGGCGCTTGCGAGCGGGATGGCTAGGCGGCGCGCCGCCTGCGGGCGATCGACCAGGCGATGAGGGCGACGATGAGCGCGAGCCCAGGAAGCACGAGCGAGGCGTGCCGGTCGAGGTGGCCCGGGACTCGCGAGAGCGGACCGCCGATCCCCACGATGTGGCCCTGGACACGATCGATCGAGCCCGCGAACGGCACGGCGACCGACCGCACGTTCGCCTCCCGATCGGCCCGGACCTCCAGCCGGAGGAACGTGCCCACGCGTTGGATCGTCCGAACCCTGGTCGTCTGCGAACGGCCCGTCGCCGGGTCGACGAGCGTGACCACGTCGCCGGGTCTCACGTCGGCCGCCGGGACCGCGCGGTCCAGCACGAGGTCGCCGGCGCGGACTGCGGGGGCCATCTGGCCCGTGTTGACGGCGAAGGTTTGCGATCCGTGGAGCAACGGCTGGAGCGACGCGAGCACCAAGACCACGAGGAGCCCACCGATGGCAGAGCGACGGATGGCGCGGGGCCAGGTGCGGGGCCGACGGGTGACGGGGTAGCGGGGCAGCTCCTCGGTGGGCGTTTCCTCGATCGCGGGGATCGGTTCCGGCGAGGGCTCGTCGCGGATCGCCTCCGGCTCACTCGGGAGCAGGCCCGCCTCGCGCAGGTCCTTGCTGGGGACGAGCAGGTACCCGTCGCCCAGCTTGCGGCTGAGGGACCGGTCGCAACCGACTCGCCCGGACGAGACGAGCACCCGCAGGGATGCCTCGTCGAGGCCCGTGAGGAAGGACGCCTCACGGAGCGTCAGCCACCTCGGGAACTCCTCCGCCGAGGGCGGATCCAGCACGTCGGTTCGATTCGAGCTCACGGGCTCACCCTTTCCCTAGAGCCCATCGGCGGCCCCGCCGCCGCCCTGAAGGGGCGCTCTGTAGGGTACCCCGATCCGGCCCGGGATCGTTCAACCGGCTTCCGGGCCCCGCCGATATCCCTAGAGCAGCCCAGGGCAGCACTGAAGGAGGCGTCGGTGGGTGAGCGCGGTCCCAAGATGAACAAGTCGTTGTTCGGCTACGACCCCACGGCGGTCGAGCGGATGCTCCAGGAGCGCGACACCATGCTCAAGGTGGCGGAGCGGCGTGTCCAAGCTGCCGAGACGAAGGCCGCGGACCTCGAGTCGCAGCTCGCGTCGATGCAGCACGCGGCGCGGCAGCCGGAGGCGAGCCCGCCCCCGGCGCCGGCCCCCGCGGCGGTGAGCCCGAGGCCCACGGAGCTCGTTCCGGAGGAGCTCGCGAAGGTCGTGAACGCTGCCGAGGCCTCGGCCAGCCAGATCATCCAAGCATGGACGGCGACCCGCGACCAGATCATCGAGGCCGACCGCCTGTGGCGGGACGTCCAGGACGAGGTGGTGCGCTTCGCCGCCTGGCGGGAGGACGTGGAGCCGCTGATGGGCCACGTCCAGGCCTGCATCGAGGACGCGCGCCGACGGATCGAGGAGGTCCCGTCCCGCGTGCAGACGGCGCTCGCGCCGGCCGTCGACGCGATGGTGAGCGTGAGCGAGGGCATGACGAAGTTCGCCGCCGTCTCGACGATGCCGCTCCTGCCCTCCCCGGCTCGCACGTCCCGGAGGACCGACCCCGACCCCGAACCGGTCCACGACCCACGGGACGAAGACGACGAGCAGCCGATGGACATCGCCGAGTACCCCCCGTACGAGATCGGCCCTGCCCCCGACGAGCGCGCGTCCTCGTTCTGGGGAGACCGGCAGCCCGAGAAGCCCTCGGAGCCGCAGCCGCGCCACCAAGGGGGCGAGGAGCCGGCGCCCGAGACCGGGCAGCTCGATCGACTCACCGAGGCCGCGGTCATGCAGGGGCCCGAGGGCAACGGTCACACCGAGGACTGATCAGGCCGGCACGATCTTCGCGAGCTCCGCGGCGAGTTGACCGGGGGAGGTCGCACCGCTCCAGCTGAACACCTTCGCGCCACCCGCGTCGTACACGATCGTGACCGGCTGCCCGAGCAGACCGAGGTCGTCTCGGATCGCTCCCGTCGGATCGAACACGCTCGGATAGCTCCAGCCGTACTTCGCGATGAATGCGCGCGCGGGAGCGAGCTGGTCCTCGATGTCGACGCCGATGAATTGGACGCGGCCCGCGTACTGCGCGGAGACCTGCGCCAGGCTCGGCGCCTCTCTCGCGCAGGGGCCGCACCACGAGGCCCAGACGTTCACGACGACCGGCTTGCCCTGCAACGTCGTCAACAGTTCGTGGAACTGCCTGGGCGTGAAGGTCGGCAAGGCCGAGGCCGACGACGGGAGCGAGACGGGAGATGCGCTCGGGCCGTTCGGACCACCCGCGCACGCGGCCAGGACGAGCGCGACGACCGGGAGCAACAGCATGCGTGCTCGAACGCGCGGCATGTCGCATCCATTGTGGCGGATGCGTCCTCGGATCGGCGTGGGCACCAGTTCTCCGGGGCCTCGAAGGGCCGATGCTAGACTCCGAAAATGCCCCTCGACCTGCAGTTGTGATGCCTCCGGCCCTGGACGGACCGGTCCTTCGGCGGGCGATGGCCGCCTACCTGGCGTTGCTGCGCCGCCACCGGGCAGAGCTCGATTCCATCAATGTCTATCCCGTCGCGGACGCGGACACGGGCACCAACCTCCTGCGCACGCAGGAGGTCGTCGGCCGGGCGCTGGCCGCGCTTCCCTCTGATGCCGATCGGCGAACGATCGCCGCCGCGATCGCGGACGCGTCGCTCCGCGGTGCGCGCGGGAACTCGGGCGTCGTGCTCTCCCAAGTGCTGCGTGGGATCGGGGCCGGCGACGGGAGCGACGTCGTGGCGGCGCTCGAAGCCGCCGCGGCGGCCGCGGCGATGGCCTTCGCCAACCCGGCCGAGGGGACCGCCGTGACGGTCACCCGCGACGCGGCGGCAGCCGCCCGCGCGGCGCGCCGGGGCGAGGCGATCGGTGTGCTCGATGAGGCCCTCGTCGCTGCAGAGGCGTCGCTCTCGCGAACGACGGACCTGCTTCCCGAGCTTCGCGAGGCCGGCGTCGTGGACGCGGGCGCGAAGGGCATCGTGCTGCTGCTACGGGCGCTCGCCGCGTCGCTCGCGGACCGCCCGATGCCGGACGAGGAGGGCTTGGCGATCCCGCTCGCGAGCGTGGCGTCCCGAGCGAGCGCGGTGCGGTACGAGGTGCAGTACCTGCTCGAGGGGGCCGACGGGGCCGCTTCCGGGCTTCGCGACGCGATCGACGCCCTGGGCGACTCGGTGGCCGTCGTCGAGCACGCGGGCGTCGTTCGCGTCCACGCGCACACCGACCAGCCCGATGCGGTGATCGCCGCGGGGGCTCGGGTCGCGCCGCCAAAGGACGTTTCCGTCGCCCCGCTCGACGGCCAGGACTCAACGTGACGTCGCTCACACTCGAGAGCCCTGTCCAGGAGATCGACGCGCGGATCGCCGCGCGCCGAGCCGGCCTTCGCTCGAAGGGCTCGCCGGCCTCGGAGGTCCTGGCCGAGGGCTTGGGCATCCGAACCGTTGGGCAGCTGCTTGGTCACTACCCGCGTCGCTACATCGACCGGTCGACGACGGTCACGATCCGCGAGATCCGGCTCGGCCAGCAGGTGACCGTCATCGGTCGCGTCAAACGAGTGGTGAAGCGGCTCACTCGTCGGCGGCAATCGATGGTCACCGTCACGATCGCCGACGGTTCCGGCTACCTGGACCTCATGTTCTTCAACCAACCCTGGGCCGCCACGAGCTATCGCGAGGGGGTGGAGCTCGCCGCCTCCGGCAGGGCCGGCACGTACCGGGGTCGCCTCCAGCTCGCGAATCAGGAGATCGAGGTCCTTCGCGACGACGAGGCCGAGACGGTGCACACGGGCCGGATCACGCCCGTGCACCCGGCGACCGAGGGGGTCACCTCGCGCACGATCCGCGAGCTCGTGCACCGTGCGCTCGCACGGCTCGAACCCATCGCGGACCCGCTGCCGGCGGAGATCGTCGAGTCCGAGGGGCTCCTTGGGGAGGACGACGGGATCCGCGCGATCCACTTCCCGGAGACGGCCGAGGCGCTCGCCCGGGCGACCGAGCGGATGAAGTTCGACGAGCTGTTCGCGCTCGAGCTCGGCGTCGCGTTCCGCAAGCATCGCCTGGAGCGAGCCGCGACGGGGACGGCCCACCGCCCCGACGGCCCGCTTGCCGACGCGTTCCTCTCGTCGCTCCCGTTCGAACCGACCGGCGCGCAGCGTCGCGCGATGAAGGAGCTCGCCGAGGACATGGCGGCGGCGCCCCCGATGAACCGGCTGATCCAGGGAGAGGTCGGATCGGGCAAGACCGTCGTCGCCTTGTACGGAGCGGCGATCGCCGTGCAGTCGGGCCACCAGGCGACGATCATGGCGCCCACCGAGGTGCTGGCCGGTCAGCATCTGCGCACGATCCGCGCGCTCCTGGAGGCGGTCGGCGGCGTGGAGTACACGGGGATCGAGCAGGCGAACGCGCCAGCGTCGGCGGCCATCGAGGGGCAGCAGAGCCTGCTCGGTGCGGACGAGGCGGTTGAACCCATCGGTCACGGGCTCGGCGCGATCACGTTCGCGTCGCTCACGGGCTCGGTGACCGGCAAGGCCCGCGAACGCATCCTCGCGGCGATCGCCGACGGGACCGTCGATCTGGTGGTGGGCACGCACGCGCTCGTGCAGGAGGGCGTGCGGTTCCACGACCTCTCCTTCGCGGTCGTCGATGAGCAGCATCGCTTCGGGGTGCATCAGCGGATCACGCTGAAGGAGAAGGGCGGTGCGACCGCGCGAGGCGCGCCGGACGTGTTCATCATGACCGCCACCCCGATCCCTCGAACGCTCGCCCTCACCTACTACGGCGACCTGGACGTCTCGGTGCTGGACGAGCTCCCCCTGGGCCGCCAGCCGATCACCACGACGGTCGCTCGATCGGCGGTCGAGCGCGACGCCGCCTATGACCTGGTTCGGGCCCAGGCGAGATCGGGCCGTCAGGCATTCGTCGTCTGCGCGGCGATCGACGAGGGCAACCGAGCCGAGGTCCGAGCTGCGGAGCACGAGGCGGCGAGGCTCACACGCGAGGTCTTCCCCGACCTTCGGATCAGGTTGCTGCACGGCCGGATGCGCCCGGGGGAGAAGGACGCCGTCATGCAGGCCTTCCGGCAGGGCGAGGCCGACGTGCTGATCGCCACGACCGTGGTCGAGGTCGGGGTCGACGTGCCGAACGCGACCGTGATGCTGGTCGAGAACGCGGAGCGCTTCGGGCTCGCGCAACTCCACCAGCTCCGTGGCCGGATCGGCCGAGGGGAGCACGCGTCGTCGTGCGTGCTCTTCGACGCGAGCCTGCCCGACAACCTGCTCGCGAAGGAACGGCTGGACGCGATGGCTCGCACGAACGACGGCTTCGTGCTCGCCGACCTGGACCTGCGCCTGCGCGGCGAGGGGTCGCTGTTCGACGTGCGACAGTCCGGCCTTCCCGACCTGAAGCTCGCGAACCTCGCCCAGGACCTCGAGCTCGTGCAACGGGCTCGCGCGAGGGCCTTCGAGATCGTAGAGGACGACCCCGACCTCGCGGCGCACCCCGACCTCGCCGCGCTCCTGCGCCGGGCGTTCTCGGGCGAGGCCATCGAGTGGCTGTTCCACGGCTGAGCGCGCCGTGCGCGTGATCGCCGGCTCCGCAAAGGGGGTCCGCCTCGCCCCCGTCCCGTCCGGAACGCGACCGATGTCGGACCGGGCCCGAGAGGGCCTGTTCTCCTCGCTCGGGAGCCGCGTGGAGGGCACGCGTGTGTTGGACCTCTTCGCCGGGACGGGCGCGGTGGGGATCGAGGCGCTCTCCCGCGGGGCGGCAAGCGCCGTGTTCGTCGATTCCGCGCCGGCAGCAGTTGCCACGATCCGTGAGAATTGTCGCCGCGCGAAGGTCACCAAGCTGGCGACGGTCCGCCGGACCGACGCCCTGCGGGCCCTTCGAGCGTCGAACGGTCAGTTCGACCTGGTCATCTTGGATCCGCCGTACCGGGCGCCGCCCTCGTTGCTCGATTCCGTGCTCGCTGAGCTCGCCGGACGGGGGGCGGTGGCCGCGGGCGGATTCGTGGTCCTGACCAGGGAATCTCAGAGTTACACGCCGGTAATTCCGCTACACTGGGCGCTCGGGCGGCAGCTGCGCTATGGCGAGGCCGTGCTGCTGGTGTTCCACACTTGATGAGAAACCAGGAGGGCGCATCCGATGGGACTCGGCGCGGTGTGTCCCGGCACCTTCGACCCCGTCACGAACGGCCATCTCGACATCATCAGCCGGGCCGCCGGCTGCTTCGACCACGTGGTCGTGGCGGTGCTCGAGAACCCGTCCAAGGCCCCGCTGTTCTCGACCGAGGAGCGCGTGGGCATGCTGAAGGAGGCGGTGGCCGATCTGGTGAACGTCGAGGTCGACTCGTTCTCCGGGCTCCTCGTGGACTACGCCGCTCGCCGTGAGGTGCGCATCGTTGTGAAGGGCCTGCGGGCCGTCACGGACTTCGACGTCGAGCTGCAGATGGCCCAGATGAACCGGACGATGTCCGGCCTCGAGACCTTCTTCGTGGCGACGAGCCCCCAGTGGTCGTATCTCTCGTCCTCGCTCATAAAGGAGGTCGTGCGATTCGGTGGGGACGTGTCCGGCCTGGTGCCCTCCTTCGTGCGCGAGCGGCTGCAGGACCGGCTCGCCCCGAGCGGAGACTGAGCACATGGACATCGGCGCGCGGCTGCAGCAGCTCGAGGAGCTCATCAACGAGGCGAAGTCGATGCCGCTTTCCTCGAGCGTCCTGGTCAACCGCGACGAGGTCCTCGAGATCATCGCCGCGGCCCGAAAGGAGCTCCCCGAGGAGATCAAGCAGGCGCGGTGGGTCGTGAAGGACCGCGAGCAGCTCCTCGCGAAGGCGCGCAAGGATGGCGAGCAGATCGCGCAACGGGCCGGGGTGGAGCGGGCACGCCTCCTCGGCCAGCAGGAGATCGTGCGCGCGGCGAAGGACGAGGCGGAGCGGCTCCTTGCCGAGGGCCGGGAGCAGGCGCGCCAGCTCCGGCTGGAGGCCGAGGACTACGTCGATGCCAAGCTCGCGCAGTTCGAGATCGCGCTCGAGAAGACGCGGGCGCAGCTCGAGAAGTCGATCGGCCAGGTGCAGCGCGGGCGGGACAAGCTTCGGGGCGTCTCTCCCGCGCAGGAGGAGTTCGGCTCGCCGGACGAAGACGAGCAGGAGGAGAGCCTGCTCTTCGATGGAGAGGACGTTCGCTGATGCCGATCACGCTCGACGTTCGGGACCTGGTCGGGTCCGCCGGCGCCGCTCGCGACGTGCTCGTGCGCGAGCGGGTGCCTGGCCTCGCGACCGAGCTCGCGGGCGTCCCCGAGGAGCGGTACGTCGCGGGCGCCTTTCGCCTCGAGGGCCTGGTCGACGGGATCCTCGCGAGCGGGACGATCGAGGGCAGCATGGAGCTCGTCTGCGCGCGGTGCCTGACGGTGCGGACGAGCCCGTTCGCGGTCGAGGTGGACGAGCTGTTCTCGCCCGGCGCGACGGCCGAGGATGACGCGTACCCCGTGTCCGAGGGCACCATCGACCTCGAGCCGCTCATCCGCGACGCGGTCCTGCTGGCCATGCCGTTCGCGCCGCTCTGCCGGCCGGCGTGCCTGGGCCTCTGCGAGCGATGCGGCGGCGATCGCAACCTGAACGAATGCACGTGCGCTCCTGAGTCCGACCCCCGATGGGCGGCCCTGGAGCACGTGCGAACCGACTGAGAGGAGCTCCCACCGATGCCAACTCCGAAGCGCAAGACCGCGAAGGCCAAGAGCCGCCAGCGCGCGGCCCACTGGAAGGCCACCCCGCCGACGTACGCGGAGTGCCCGCAATGCCACCAGCCGAAGCTGCCTCACCGGGTGTGCGCCAACTGCGGGTACTACGCCGGCCGGCAGGCCATCGAGGTCGAGTCGTAGAGGCCGGGAGCCGGATCGCCGTGGCGCGCGAGCAGAGCGCCCTGGAGCGGGCCCTCGACCTCTCCTTCGACGACCCCGCGATCGAGGAGGCCGCCCTCACCCACCGCTCGTTCGCCTTTGAGCAAGGCGTGCAGCGGACGAACGAGCGCCTGGAGTTCCTGGGCGACGCGGTGCTGGGGCTGGTGATCACGGACCTCGCGTACCGGGCCTATCCGGACCTGTCCGAGGGCGAGCTCGCGAAGCTTCGCGCGGCCATGGTGAACATGACGATGCTCGCGGAGGTGGCGAAGGAGCTCGGCCTCGGCGAGGCCGTCCTGCTCGGCCGGGGCGAGGAGCTCTCGGGCGGCCGGAACAAGGCGAGCATCCTCGCCGACGCCATGGAGGCGGTCTTCGGGGCCATCTACCTCGACCAGGGAATCGACGCGTCGCGCCAGGTGATCGAAGGGCTGTTCCGTCCTCGGATCGAGGCGTATGTCCGGGGCGAGGGGGACCGCGACTACAAGACGTCGCTGCAGGAGCTCGCGGCCCAGGACCTCGGGCGCCTCCCGGAGTATCGCGTGGAGGAGCGGGGGCCGGACCACGAGAAGGAGTTCACCGCGACCGTCTACCTCGCCGGGCGTGAGCTCGGGCGAGGGACGGGCCGGTCCAAGAAGGAGGCGGAGCAACGGGCCGCCCGTGAGGCGCATGCGCGCCTGGCGAGCGAGGGGGGCGAGTGAGGTGCCGGCCAAGGTGCAGGAGGGTTGGGTGGAGCTGCCCGAGGTAGAGGTGGTCCGGCGCGACCTCGAGAAGGAGGTCGTCGGCCGCCGAATCAGGGACGTGGACGTGCGCCCGCAGCGAAACGCGATGCGCATCATCCGTCGGCACGCGCGGCGCAAGGAGTTCGCCGACCTGCTCGCCGGGCACCGGATCACGAAGGTCGACCGGAAGGGCAAGTACCTGTTGCTGTACCTGGACCAGGGCGAGGTGCTGGTCGTGCACTTCGGCATGTCCGGACAGTTCCTGCGAGGGACGAAGCGGCAGGGCCTGCCGCCGCACACGCACGTCGTGATCGAGTTCCAGCAGGGTGGGGACCTCCGCTACATCGACCCCAGGACCTTCGGCGAGATGTTCGTCACCTCGGTGGACGACCTCGGCAAGGTGAGCGAGCTGGATCACATCGCGATCGACCCGCTCGAGGACACGTTCACCTGGCAGGAGTTCTCGGGCGAGCTGGCGAGGCGTGCCGCCAAGCTCAAGCCACTCCTCATGGACCAGAAGTTCGTCTCGGGCCTGGGCAACATCTACTCGGACGAGGTGCTCTTCGCCGCGGGCCTGCGCTTCGACCGGATGTCGGACACGCTCTCCTCGCAGGAGGTGCGCCGCCTCTACCGCGCGATGCGCGAGGTCGTGCAGGACGCGATCCGCTTCCGGGGCACCACGCTCTCGGACGAGGCCTACGTCGACGTGTTCGGCAAGCCGGGCGAATTCCAGGCGGAGCTCAAGGTGTACGGACGACTGGGGGCGGCTTGTCGGCGCTGCCGGACCCTGATCGCCTCCGTCAAGCTGAACGGCCGCACCAGCTATTACTGCCCGCAGTGCCAGAGCTGAGCCTGCGGCGGGTTCGCGTCCTGGTCTCGGGCGACGTGCAGGGCGTCGGCTTCCGGTGGGCCTGCCGAACCGAGGCCGCCGCCCGTGGGGTGTCGGGGTTCGTCCGCAATCGCCCCGACGGGCAGGTCGAGGCCGCCTTCGAAGGTCCGGCCGACGAAGTGGAGCGGCTGGTCACGTGGTGCCGTGAGGGCCCCGCGTGGGGCCGCGTCGACACGGTCGAGGTCGCCGAGGAGTCCCCGACGGGCGAGTCCGGCTTCCGCATCGCGGGCTGAATTTCCCCCTGCGGTTGCGAGACTCCCGCGCCATCTGCGCTTAGCATCGATCGCACCGTGTTCCTGCGATCGCTCTCGATCCGCGGCTTCAAGTCGTTCGCCGACAGGACAGGGCTCGAGTTCACACCCGGCGTCAGTGTGATCGTCGGGCCGAACGGGTCCGGCAAGTCCAACATCGCCGACGCCATCGCGTGGGTGCTGGGCGAGCAGGGCCCTCGCGCGCTCCGCGGGGGGCAGATGGCCGACGTGATCTTCGCCGGCAGCCCGGGCCGGCCGGCGCTCGGCATGGCCGAGGTCCGCATGGTCATCGACAACACGGCCGGCCTCATCCCGGTCCCCGCATCGGAGATCGAGATCAGCCGCATGGTGTATCGCTCCGGCGAGAGCGAGTACCGGCTGGGCGGCCGGCCCTGCCGGCTCCTGGACATCCAGGAGCTCCTTTCCGACACCGGGATCGGGCGGGCGATGCACACCCTGATCGGCCAGGGTCACCTCGAGGACGTGCTCGCGGCCCGGCCGGAGGACCGCCGGCAGTTCGTCGAGGAGGCGGCCGGCATCACGAAGCACCGGCGTCGGCGCGAGCGTGCCGAACGCAAGCTCGTCGGGCTGGACGCCGACCTGGCCCGGATCCAGGACCTCGTGGGCGAGGTCCGGCGCCAGCTCCGGCCGCTCAAGCAGCAGGCCGAGCTCGCCGCCCGCCATGAAGCGCTCGCGGCGGAGGCCGAACGACTCGCCCGAACGCTCGCGGCGGCCAGGCTCGCCGAGCTCCTCCACGACCGCGAACGACAGCGTCCGGCCTGGGACCGGGCCGAGGGGGCGCGATCGCAGGCGCGGGAGCGCCTGCGATCGCTGGATGGAACCATCGCCGCCGCCGACGAGGAGCGTTCGTCCGCCGACGAGCTGGCGGCTGCCACGGGCGCGGCGCACCTCGGCGCGCTCACGCGAAAGTCCGAGGCCGAGGGGCGTCTGCGGGCGGCCATGCGCTCGGAGTCCGCGGCGCGCGAGCGCCTGGGAGCCGCCGTGAACGCCTCGGGGCGCCTCTTCGCGCTGGAGGAGGAGCTCGAACGCACCGCGCGCGCCCGCCACGACACCGCTTCGACGCTGGCGGCCCGCGAGCAGGACCTGGAGGAGGCGGAGGGCATCTTCCGATCGGCCGAGCACTCGCGCCGCGACGCGGAAGACGAGCGCCGCCGCCATCGAGAGGACTCGGCGGCGCGCCGGGCCGAGCACGAAACCCTGCAGCGGGCGCTCGTGGGCCACGATGAGGAGCTTGCGGGCCTGCGGCGGGCCCGGCGGGAGGTCCGCGCCCGGATCGAGGATGCCGCGTCCCACGCCCGCGCCCTCGAATCCGAGATCGAACGCCTCGACGCGGAGGAGACGCCCCTCGCCGCGGAACTCTCGGACCTCGAGGCCCGCCGGTCCGACCTGGCCGCCCAGCTTGGGGACCTGCAGGTGCGGGAACAGGGACTGCACGCCCGGTTGGACGTGCTGCGGGCCCGGCGCGAGGAACTCTCCGTGTCACCGTCCGCCGCGTTCGCGAAACGCCGGGGCGACCGCCCGATCGGGGTCCTCGCCGACCTCGTGCGGTGCCCACCTCATCTCGTCCAGGCGCTCCGGGGCGCGCTCGGAGCGTTCGCCGACGCCGTCGTGTACGCGAACGGTACCGACGCCATCGCCGACGCGCAGTCGGATGGCGCGCATGGTGTCGTCCTCGCGATCGCGAGCGAAGCCGTCGCGCGTGAGCGCCCGGCGGTCGACCCGCCGCGGGCGGGGCGCCTGCTGGCGGATGCGCTCTCGCCCGATCCACGGATCGTGGACCTCGTCGCGTTGCTCCTGGAGGAGACGTACCTGGTCCGCAACCTTGCGGAGGCTGCCGCGCTCAAGCGTGCGGACGGATCGGCGCAGTTCGTCACCCCCGAGGGCGCGGTGCTCGGGCGCGCGTTCGTTCGCGCGCCCGCAGGCCCGGACCGAAGGATGGAGGACCTCGCCCGCGAATCCGGCGCGCTCGAGCGCGAGGCGGCGTCGGCGAACCGGCGCATCCGCGAGACGAGACAGGACCTGACCGGCGCCGAGCGCCGGAGCGAGGTGGTCCGCGGGGCGCTCGAGGACACGGATCGCCGCATCACGGCAGCGGCCGAGGAGCTCGCGCGCCTGCGGGGCGAGATCGCCTCCGCGGCGCGCGAGGACCAGCTCCTCGGCGAGCGGCAGGATTCCGCCGCGTCGCTCGCCGCCTCCGTGCGGGGGGCGTTGAGCTCGGTTCCGGAGCTGCCCTCCGAGCCGCCCCCGCTTCCGGCGCTGGCGGAGCCACCGGTGCAGCTGCGCGTGGAGGTCGAGGCGCTCCGCCGCGAGCATGCCCGCCTGTCGGCGGGCGCGGAGCGGGCGACCCGCGACATCGCTCGCCTCGGGGATGAGGATCCCGCGACACTTCGAGAGGCCGTCCGGGTCTCCGAGGCCGAACGAGGAGCGGCCGAGGACGGGCTTCGAGCGACGGAGGTTGCCCTCCAGGAGGCGGCGACGGCCGCCTCGACCGCGGTCGGGACGGCTCGGGGCGCGCAGCTTCGCCACGCCGAGGCGAATCGTGCATGGCGAGAGGCGGCGCTCGAGGTGGAGGGGCTCCGCGAGGCGCACGAGGAGGTGGATCGGGCACGCTCGGATCTCGAGCGGCGGATCGCCGACGCCGAGCGCGTCCTGGTCGACGGGCACGACGCCGACCCCGATCGGGAGGTGGCCGCGCTGGGCCCCGAGGACACCGTCCAGGAGCTTCGGCAACAGGCCGACGTCGCCCAGCGCCGCCTCGGGCTCCTCGGGAAGGTGAACCTCCTCGCGTCGGATGAGCTTGGATCCATACAGGAGCGGCACGACTTCCTGGTGCGGGAGATGGAGGACGTCAAGGCGGCTCGACGCGATCTCCTCGAGGTGGTGCGCGAGGTCGACCGCCGGATGGCTGAGCTGTTCGTCTCCGCGTTCGAGGACGTCGACCGGGAGTTCCAGGCGCTCTTCGCGCTGCTCTTCCCCGGCGGCGAGGGCCGCCTGGCGTTGACCGATCCCGCCGATCCGCTCGGCTCGGGCATCGAGGTGGAGGCGCGCCCGGGCCGCAAGCGCGTGAAGCGCCTGTCGCTCCTGTCGGGCGGCGAGCGCTCGCTCGCCGCGCTCGCCTTCCTGTTCGCGATCTTCAAGGCGCGGCCGAGCCCGTTCTACCTCATGGACGAGGTCGAGGCCGCCCTCGACGACGTGAACCTCCACCGCTTCCTGGACGTGGTCCGGGGGTTCGCCGCGGCATCGCAGATCCTCATCGTCACGCATCAGAAGCGCACGATGGAGATGGCCGACGTGCTCTACGGTGTGTCCATGGGGCGGGACGGAGCCTCGCGGGTGATCTCGCAGCGGCTGGTCGAGGTCGAGGCAGCGGCCTCGAGGTAGGAGCCCGACATCACCGAGGTCGTCTTCGCCGTCGCCGCGGCCATCGTGGTTGCCACGATCGTGGTGTTCGCGGTCCTCACGCGCCGGGGCGACGAGCGCCGCGCGCCGGCCGCACCCGCGCCCGAGAGCCTGGCGGCCAAGGTCCGCCTGCTCTTCCGGGCCGGCCAGGCCGGCCCCGAGGCCTGGAGTGGGCTCGAGGACGCGCTCGTCCGCGCCGACGTCGGACCGCGAGCGGCCGCGGACCTCGTGAGCCGGGTGCGCTCCACATTCCGCCCGCCGGCGGATCCTGCGGACGTGCTCGCGGCGGAGGTCGCGCGCACTTTCGCGTCCGACCCGCCGTGGCGGGCGCCGGCCGGGTCGCCGGGGATCGTGATGGTGGTGGGGGTGAACGGCAGCGGCAAGACGACCACCATCGGCAAGCTGGCGAACCTCCTCGCGCGCGAGGGGCGTTCCGTGAGCCTGGCGGCGAGCGATACGTTCCGAGCGGCGGCGGGGGAGCAGCTCGAGACGTGGGCGCTGCGGACCGGCGCGCACCTCGTCGGGCAGGCGCGCGGGGCCGACCCCGGCGCCGTGGCGTTCGACGCCGTGCAGTCCGCCCGGGCGCGAGGGGCGGACGTGCTGATCGTCGACACGGCTGGCCGGCTGCACACGCGCGAGCCCCTCATGCAAGAGCTTGCGAAGGTCCGACGGGTGCTCGAGAGAGCGAGCGGCCGCCCGCCGGACGAGGTGCTGCTGGTGCTGGACGCGACCACCGGTCAGAACGGCATCGCGCAGGCTCGTGCCTTCACCGAGGCCGTCGGGGTGACCGGGATCGTCCTCGCCAAGCTGGACGGGACCGCCCGCGGGGGGATCGTCCTCGCGGTTCGCGAGGAGCTCGGAGTGCCCGTGAAGCTGGTCGGGACCGGGGAGGGGATCTCGGACCTCGAGCCCTTCGACGCCACGCGGTTCGCCCGCTCGCTCGTCGCGCGATGATCCTGGTCGCGGGAGGAAGCGGGTTCATCGGCGCCGCGGCCGTCCGAAAGCTCGTCGCCGACGGCGAGCATGTCGTCATCCTGACGGCCCACCCCTCGAGGTCCGCCCGGCGGATCGCGGCACTCGGCGCTCGTGCCGTCACCGGCGACGTGACCGACGAGCCCTCGCTCGCGCCCGCGCTCTTCGGCGCGGATGTGGTCGTGCAGGCGCTCACGTTCCCGACGTTCCCGGTGCAGCGGCCGCGACGTGGCTACACGTTCGAGGCGTTCGACGGGCGCGGGACGGCACGCCTCGTCGATGCGGCCGTCGCGGCCGGGGTTCGGAAGTTCGTCTTCGTCTCGGGCGTCGGCGCAGCGCGCGATGCGCCGCGCGTCTGGTACCGGGCCAAGTGGGCAGGCGAGGAGCACCTCCGCCGCGCCGCGATCGATCACGTGATCCTGCGGCCGTCCTGGGTGTACGGCCCGGAGGACCGGGCGCTCAATGTGTTCGTGTGGTGCTCGCGCTTCCTCCCCGCGATCCCGGTCGTGGGCGACGGGTCGCAGCGGCTGCAGCCGGTCTTCGTCGAGGACGTCGCCCGAGCGATCGCCCAAGCGGCCCGCCCGGGCGGGCTCTCGGGCACCTTCGAGATCGGCGGGCCCGAGGTCCTGTCGATGAACGAGGTGCTGCGGACGATGCTGGCGGTCCGCGGCACACGCCGTCCCCTCGTGCACGTCCCGCGTTGGATGGCGAAGGCCGGCGGCGCGCTCGCCCAGCTCTCGCCCCGGCCGAGGCTCTCGCCGGAGGCCGTGGACTTCCTCACCGAGGACGCGGTGGCGGACACGGACGCCCTTCGCCGTCATTTCGACCTCGAGCTCACCCCACTCCGGGCGGGCCTCGCAACCTACCTCGCGAAGGGCGCTCACCAACGGGGTTCGTAGAATCCCGGCAGATGTTCGACGCGCTGAGCGGCCGTCTCAACTCGGTCTTCGGCAAGCTCCGGTCGAGGGGCAAGCTCCACCCCCGGCAGGTGGACGCGGCCCTCGACGACATCCGCACGGCCCTCCTCGAGGCGGACGCGGCGCTCGAGGTGGTCGACGACTTCCTGCGCAGGGTCCGTGTCCGCGCGCTCTCCGACGAGGTGATGCGGAGCCTGACGCCGGCGCAGCAGGTGGTGAAGATCGTCCGCGACGAGCTCACCGTGACGATGGGGGGCGAGCATCGCCCGTTCACGCTTCCGGGCGCGAACCCCGTCGTGATCATGATGGCCGGGCTGCAGGGCTCGGGGAAGACCACCCACGCCGCCAAGCTCGCCCTGCACCTCAAGGAGAAGGGTCGCCAGCCACTCCTGGTCGCGGCGGACCTGCAGCGTCCGGCCGCGGTCGAGCAGCTGATGACGCTCGGCCGCGAGATCGGCGTGCCGGTCTCGTCGGAGGGGAAGGACCCGACGCGCGTCGCGAAGAACGCCGTGAAGCAGGCGACGCGCGAGGGCCGAAACGTGGTGATCGTGGACACGGCCGGGCGGCTCCACGTCGACCCGGAGATGATGAAGGAGGCGCGCCGGATCCGCGATGCGATACGGCCGCACCTCGTGCTCATGGCCTGCGACGCGATGACGGGCCAGGACGCGGCGACGCAGGCGCGCGCGTTCATGCGCGAGATCGACACCTCGGGTTTCGTGCTCACGAAGCTGGACGGCGACGCCCGCGGCGGCGCGGCCCTCTCGATCACGCAGGTCACGGGCCGGCCGATCTTCTTCGCGGGCACGGGCGAACGCGCGCAGGACCTCGAGCCCTTCCACCCCGACCGCATGGCGTCGCGGATCCTCGGGATGGGCGACGTGCTGACGCTGATCGAGAAAGCGGAGAAGGAGCTCGACCAGGAGCGCGCCGCCGAGGCCGCGGAGAAGATGGCGCGCTCGCAGTTCACGCTCGAGGACTTCCTGGTGCAGATGCGCGAGGTCAAGAAGCTCGGGCCGCTGCAGGACCTGATCGCGATGCTTCCGGGCGTGCCCGGCGCGAAACAGCAGCTGAAGGACCTGCAGGTGGACGAGGGCCAGATGGCCCGTACGGAGGCCATCATCTCCTCGATGACCCAGGAGGAGCGGCGGAACCCCGCTATCATCGGCGGGAGCCGGCGCCTGCGGATCGCCCGTGGGTCGGGCGTGAGCACCCACGAGGTGAACGCCGTCCTCAGGGAGTTCGCGCAGGCGAGGAAGATGATGAAGTCGATGATGGGCATGGCCGGGATGGCCGGGCGCGCGGCGCGAGGCCTCCGGCCCACCAAGCCGCCCCGGTAGGAGAGGACCCGAACGAGATGGTCAAGATCAGGTTGATGCGGATGGGTGCGGCCAAGCGGCCCTTCTATCGAGTGGTCGTCGCGGATGCCCGGAGCCCCCGCGACGGTCGGGTGATCGAGAACATCGGCAAGTACCATCCGCTCGAGGATCCCTCGCTCATTCAGATCGACGAATCCCGTGCGCTCTACTGGCTCTCGCAGGGCGCGCAGCCGACCGAGCAGGTCCGGAGCCTCCTGAAGGCGCAGGGCATCTGGGAGCGCTTCGCCGCGTCCCGCACGGCCTCGGCCGCGCCCGCCTAAGGCCGACGCCCGATGCGCGAGGTCCTCGAGTTCGTCGCCCGGGCCCTGGTCGACGAACCCGACGCCGTGAGCGTGACCGAGGTCGACGGCGATACGGGTCTCGTGTTGCGTCTCGAGGTCAACCCCGCGGACGTGGGCAAGGTCATCGGCCGCCAGGGCCGGACCGCGCGAGCGATCCGCGACGTCGTCCGGGCGGCCGGCACGAAGTCGGGCATGATCGCGCAGGTCGAGATCGTGGGGTGAACGCCGAGGCCGGCTGGATCGCCGTCGGGCGGGTCGGCCGCGCGCACGGCGTCCGGGGCGAGGTCGCGGTGCTCTCGCTCTCCGAGGTCTCGAGCAGGTTCGAGCCGGGCTCGCGCGTCTTCGTGGGTGAGGCGGGGGATCGCCCGCTGACCGTCGCCGCGACCCGCCCCCACCAGCACCGGATCCTCGTCCGATTCGCCGAGGTCGGCGACCGCGACGCCGCCTCGGCGCTGACCGGCGCGTACCTGTTCGTCCCTCGCGGCACCTCGCCACCGCTCCCCGACGGCAGCTACTGGCCGTACGAGCTCGAGGGATGCGAGGTGCGCACGGGGTCGGGGCGCTCGCTGGGCGTGATCCGGGAGGTGGTGAGGACGTCGGCGAACGACGTGTGGGTCACCGCGCGGGCGGGCGGCGGCGAGCTCTTGATCCCTGCGCTTCGCGACGTCATCGAATCGGTCGACCTCGCCGGGCGCCGCGTCGTCGTGCACGACGTCCCGGGCATCACGGCGCCATGACACTCCGCGTCGACATCCTCACGCTGTTCCCGGGCTACTTCGAGGGTCCGCTCGGGGAGAGCCTCCTCGGCCGAGCGGTTCGCGACGGACTCGTCCGGATCGACGTGTCCGACATCCGCGTTCACGCCCACGACCGCCACCACCAGGTGGACGACGCCTCCTTCGGCGGCGGACCGGGCATGGTGATGCGGCCGGAGCCCGTGGTCGAGGCCGTCGAGTCCCTGGGACCCGGACCGAAGCGCGTGATCCTCCTCACGCCGTCCGGCCGGCGGTTCGACCAGGCGCTCGCCGGATCGCTCGCCGGCTCCCCGTGGATCGTGCTCGTCTGCGGCCGCTACGAGGGTGTCGACGAGCGGGTGGTCCCGATCCTGGAGGCCGAGGAGGTCTCGGCGGGGGATTTCGTGCTGTCCGGGGGAGAGGCTGCCGCGCTCACGATCATCGATGCGGTCGTCCGGCTCGTCCCGGGCGTCATCGGCAACGAGGAATCGCTCGCCGTCGAATCCTTCGACGGAGGGCTCCTCGATCACCCCCACTACACGAGGCCCCGCAGCTACCGGGGGCTCGAGGTCCCCGAGGTGCTCCTGTCCGGCGATCATGCGCGGATCGCGGCCTGGCGCCGCGACGCCGCGATGGAGAAGACGCGGCGCAATCGCCCCGACCTCCTCCGAGCGCGGGAGTCGCGCGAGCCGTAGCTCGGGGACGGCCAATTACCCGGTGCTATCATGGGCAGCCGCAATCCCCGAAAGGACCTCAGGGCTCGGCGCCATGAACAAGACTGATCTCGTCGAACGACCGCGCCTGCGGGAGGACCTGCCCGACTTTCGTCCGGGCGATGCGCTGCGCGTGCACGTCCGGGTCGCGGAGGCCGGCCGGGAGCGCATCCAGGTCTTCCAGGGCGTCGTGATGCGCCGTCAGGGTGGAGGATTGCGCGAGACCTTCACCGTACGCAAGGTCTCTTTCGGCGTCGGCGTCGAACGGACCTTCCCGCTGCACTCGCCGACGGTTGCCAAGGTCGAGGTCGTCACCAAGGGCCGCGTTCGGCGGGCGAAGCTCTATTACCTGCGAGAGCGCCGCGGCAAGCGGGCCCGCATCCGCGAGCGTCGGGAGCCCGTCTCGGCCCGGGGGCAGGAGCCCGAGGCCGACGAGGGAGCAGCATCGGAGCAGGCCTGAGCCGTGGCGGGTCCTGAGGACGCGCCCGAAGTGGACAGTCGGGCAGCCGAAGCGGAACCGGTCGCCGAGCAGCCGACCCCCGCCCCGGCCGGCACGACCACCAGCCCCGAGCCCGACAAGAAGAAGAAGCAGAAGAAGGGCCCGGTCGCCTTCCTGGGCGAGCTGCCCGTCCTGCTGCTCATCGCGTTCCTGCTTGCGCTCCTCATCAAGACCTTCCTCGTCCAGGCGTTCTACATCCCGTCCGAATCGATGGAGCCGACGCTGAACGTCGGCGACCGCGTGCTCGTCAACAAGGTCGTCTATCACCTGCATGCTCCCCGCCGCGGCGACATCATCGTGTTCGCCGATCCGCATCCCACCGTCGAGACCCACCGCAACCCGCTGTCGGCCTTCCTGCACTGGCTGACCGAGGGGCTGGGCGTGAGCACCTCCCCGGACAAGGACTTCATCAAACGGGTGATCGGGCTCCCGGGGGAGGTGGTGGAGATGCATCGATGCGTGGTCTACATCAATGGGCAGCCGCTCTCCGAGCCCTACCTGAAGGGGCTCACGTTCAACAATTGCGAGTACGGTCCGAAGAAGGTGGAGGCCGACAGCCTCTTCGTCATGGGCGACAATCGGGATGACTCCAACGACTCGCGCTTCCAGCTGGGGCTGATCCCGTACGGCAAGGTGATCGGCCGGGCGTTCATCACGATCTGGCCGCCCTCGCGGATCCATCTCCTGCACGGGCTCTAAGCTGGTCCGTGATCCGGAGGAGGGCTGGGTGAGGAGCGGGCCCAGACTGATCGAGTTCTACGAGCGCCGGCTGCGCGCGGAGGGCTTCCGCCTGATCGCGGGAGCCGATGAGGCGGGACGGGGCGCGCTTGCGGGGCCGCTCGTCGCCGCAGCCGTGATCCTGCCTGAGGACTTCGATGTCGAGGGCCTCGCGGACTCGAAGCTCCTGACTTCCCGGGAGCGCGATCACTGGTTCGACCGGATCCGCGAGGGGGCGATCTGCACCTGCGTGGTGAAGGCGCTGCCTCGCCGGATCGATCACCGCGGCCTGCATGTCTCCAACCTGGCGCTCCTGCGCGCCGCGGTGAACGGCCTGGAGACTCGTCCCGACTTCGTGCTCTGGGATGGCTTCCACCTCGGCCGGGTGGCGGTCCCGAACCTCGCGATCAAGAAGGGCGACGTCGTGACCGCGTCGGTCGCCGCCGCATCGGTGATCGCCAAGGTGACGCGCGACCGCATGATGGATCGCTACCATCGCCAGTTCCCGCAGTACGGGTTCGATCACCATCGTGGTTACGGGACGCCCGCGCACCGGGCCGCCATCGCGGAACACGGACCGAGCCCGATCCATCGGATGTCCTTCAAGGGCATGACGCTGTACAGGGAGGACCGGGCAACGTACGAACGGCTGTATCGCCGGGTCGCTCCTGGGGCGGGGGGAGGTGCGGGGTGAGCGACGAGGACATCGAGCGCTTCGAGGACGACATGGAGATCCGCCTCTGGAAGGAGTACCGCGACGTCCTTCCCATGTTCTCGCGCGTCGTGGAGACCGAGCGGCGGTTCTACCTCGCGAACGGCGTGGAGGTGACGCGCCACGAGTCGCCCGGCGGCGTGTGGTTCGAGGTTGAGCTCACCGACGCGTGGGTGTGGGACATGTACCGGCCGGCGCGGTTCGTGAGCCGGGTGCGCGTCCTCACGCAGCGCGACGTCAACATCGAGGAGCTCTCGCACAAGGAGCTCGCGCCCGAGGACGCGGCGACCACGGAGGGACCGCTCGGGTCGTAGGGATGTCGGTGGGTCCCTCCATACTCCCCGGGCATGACGGGGGCCCGCCATCTGGAGCTCGGCTTCGCCGGTGAGGAGGCGGCGCTCGCCGCCTATCGCGAGCGCGGGTTCGAGCTCGTCGCGCGCAACTGGCGCTGTCCGATAGGGGAGATCGACCTCGTGCTTCGCCGCGGTGGGCTTCTGGTGGTGTGCGAGGTGAAGACGCGGCGCGGCTCGGATCTCGGCGGGCCGTTCGAGGCTGTGGACGCCCGCAAGCAGCGGAAGCTCCGCCGCCTCGCGCACGCGTTGCTCGCCGCTGGCCTCGTCGCCCACGAGGCCGTCCGGTTCGACGTGGCGAGCGTTCGGATGGACGCGGACGGGCGGGCCCACGTCGAGCTGTTCGAGGAAGCGTTCTGACGCCCCATGTACGGCCGGGTCCTCGGGGTGGCGGTGGTCGGTGTGCAGGGGCACCTGATCCGGGTCGAGGCACACGTCGGGCGCGGCCTCCCCTCGCTCACCGTGGCCGGGCTTCCGGGAGCGGGCATCCAGGACGCGCGCGAACGGGTACGGCCGGCCGTGGAGAGCGCCGGCCTCACGTGGCCGCTCCGGCGCGTCGTCATCAACCTCTCGCCGGCGGGCGCCCGCAAGGAGGGTCCGGGCTTCGACCTTCCCATCGCGATGGGGGTGCTGGCCGCGTCGGCCCAGGTTCCGGGCACGCTCCTCTCGTCCTTCGTGTTCGCCGGCGAGCTGTCCCTGAAAGGCGAGCTCGTGCCCACCCCGGGGATCCTGGCCGTCGCGATCGCCGCCGCGGCGGCCGGGCTCGCCGGCGTCGTCGTCCCGCAGGCGAACGCCGCGGAGGCCACACTGGTCGACGGGCTCGAGGTGATCGGCGCGCCCACGCTCACGGAGGTGGTCGCGTTCCTCCGCGGCGCTTGGCGGCCCGACGCGGTCTCTTCGGCCGCACCTGATCCTGCGCCGCGAGCGGCCGAGCTTGACTTCGCGGACGTGCGGGGGCAGGGGATGGGGCGCCGGGCGCTCGAGGTGGCGGCGGCCGGAGGGCACAACGCGCTCCTCATCGGGCCCCCCGGGGCAGGCAAGACGATGCTCGCGCGCCGCCTCCCGACGATCCTGCCAGCCATGACGCGAGGCGAGGCGCTCGAGGTCACCCGCCTGCACTCGGTGGCGGGCCTGCTCGCCGGCGGCGGACTCGTCCGGGACCGGCCGTTCCGCGCGCCCCATCACACGGTCTCGGCGGCAGGCCTGCTGGGCGGCGGGTCGGGGTTCCTTCGTCCTGGGGAGGCGAGCCTCGCCCACCACGGTGTGCTGTTCCTGGATGAGGTGAGCGAGTTCCGCCGGGACGCGCTCGAGGGACTCCGGCAGCCGCTCGAGGATGGGCGCGTCGTCGTAACGCGGGCGTCGGGGTCGGTCGAGTTCCCCGCGAGCTTCACCCTCATGGCCGCCTCGAACCCGTGCCCGTGCGGCTTCGACGGTGACCCTCGCCGGAGCTGCGGCTGCCCTCCGCATCGCGTCCAGGCCTACCGGCAGCGTCTGTCGGGGCCGCTGAAGGACCGGGTCGACATCGTGCTCACCGTGCCTCGGCTGACCCGGGGCGAGCTGCTCGGCTCGATCCCGGCCGAACGTTCGGCCGACATCCGCCGCCGGGTCGAGGGCGCGCGAGAGCGCCAACGGGTGCGGCTCGAGGGAACGCCGTGGACGTGCAATGCGCAGATGTCTGGTCCGTTCGCCAGGCGCCACGCCGGCCTCTCCGACGCCGCCCGTACCTCGCTCGCGGACGCCGTCGAGGCGCTCGGCCTCTCCGGCCGCGGGTTCGATCGCGCCCTGAAGGTTGCGAGGACGCTCGCCGATCTCGAAGGCGCCGCGACGGTCGAACGCCAGCACGTGTCGGAGGCGCTCGTGTTTCGCGTTCCCGGCTACCACGAGCCGCGGGCCGCGATCGGCGCCCGCGTGGGCTGATCCGTGCGCCGTCCCGCCGATCTCGCCCGCGAGGCCACGGCCCGGCGGCCGCCGAGGCCCGAGATCCTGCCGGGCTGGCCCGATGGATTCGCCTCATCGGCGGCGGATCGTGAGGCCCTGCTGGTCCTCTCGGGGCTCGCGACCCTGACGGCGAGGAAGCTCCTCGAGCTCGCCGTCGAGCACCCGACGGCGGCCGGCTGCCTCGATGCGGTCCGGCGAGGACGAACGGGAAGCCGAAGGGATCGGGAGCGGGCCGCCACGACCGACCCGGGCGCCGTCCGAGCCGCGCTACGGTCGGCCGGTGCGCGCATGGTGGCCGTCGGGGACCCCGAGTATCCGGAGAGCCTCCTCGATCTGTTCGATCCGCCCGCGGTCCTGTTCGCGCGCGGCAGGCGACTGTCGTCGCTCACGCCGAGGGTCGCGATCGTCGGCGCCAGGAACTGTTCGGAGTCGGGTCGCGACGTGGCGACGGCCCTCGGACTCGCGCTCTCTCGCGCGGGCGTGGGGGTGGTGAGCGGCGGCGCGATCGGGATCGATGCGGCCGCGCACCAAGGTGCCCTCGCCGGCGGCGGCCGGAGCGTCTGCGTGCTCGGTTGCGGCATCGACCTCGTCTATCCCGCGTCGAACCGGAAGCTGATCGACGACGTTGCCTCCTCCGGTGCGGTGGTGAGCGAGTACCCTCCCGGGACCAAGGCCGAGCCGTTTCGCTTTCCCGCGCGCAACCGGATCGTCGCGGGGCTCTCGCGCGGCGTCGTCGTGGTCGAGGGCGCGAGCGGGAGCGGCTCGATGATCACCGCGGACCACGCCGTCGACCTCGGCCGTTCGGTGTTCGGCGTGCCCGGTCCCGTGTGGAGCCCGCTCACGCAGGTCCCCCTCGAGCTCATCAGGGAGGGGGCGACGATGATCCGCGGTGCCGAGGACCTGCTCGAGGACCTGGGGCTCGCCTCGGCGGGTCATGGCGCCGCCCGGCTCCCCGAGGGGCTGTCGCCGGCCGCCCGGGGGGCCTGGGACGCCCTCCGGTCCCCAGCCACGCCCGACGCGCTGGCGGGTGGCATCGGGCTCCCCCTCGGTGCCGTCCTGGCCGGCCTGCTCGAGCTCGAGCTGCATGGTCTCGTTCGGGCCGTTGGCGGGCGCTACGAGCGCCGGGTGGGGGACGATCATGGTTGACGGCGCCCGTGCGTGTGCTACAAGTCGGGTCGCCCCGACACCCTCAGGAGGATCCCCACGGTTTCCGCTGCTTCCGACCCGAGCGGCCCGCGGCCCGCCGACGACCGGGCCATCGACGCGTTCCTCGACCACCTTCGATTCGAGCGGCACCTCTCATCGCATACGATCGAGGCGTATCGAGGCGACCTCGGCGGGCTGGCCCGATTCCAGCGACGAGGAGGCGGCGACCTGCTGGCGATCACCCACGCCGGTCTGCGCCGCTGGCTGGCCCATCTCGGCACGCTCGGCTACGCCCGGACGACGGTCGGCCGAAAGGCGGCAGCGGTGCGGTCGTTCTTCGCCTGGGCCATGCGTCGCGGCCTGGTCGAAGCGGATCCTGCCGCGCTCCTCGCGCACCCGGCCGGCGCGTCGCGGCTTCCGGCGGTCCTCAAGCCGTCGGAGGCGGAGGCGCTCACGACCGCCCCGGCCGCGACCGATCCGGTGGGGCTTCGAGATCGGGCGGCGCTGGAGCTCCTCTACGGATCGGGGCTCCGAGTGGCCGAGCTCTGCGCGCTGGACCTCGGCGACGTCGATCTCGAACGTCGGCGACTTCGGGTCCAGGGCAAGGGTGGCAAGGAGCGGGTCGTCCCCATCGGCGACTACGCGGCCGAGGCGCTCGAGACCTATCTCGAGCTGGGACGGCGGAAGCTGCTCCCGCCGGCAGAGACGCCAACCGAGGCGATCTTCCTCAACCGGCGCAGGCGCCGCATGACCCCCCGGGACACGCGGGCCATGGTCGCGCGCTACGCGCGCGCTACCATGCAGGGACGGACGGTGAGCCCGCACACGCTGCGGCACTCGTTCGCGACCCACCTGCTCGAGGGAGGCGCCGACATCCGGTCCGTTCAGGAGCTCCTCGGTCACGCGAGTCTCGCGACCACGCAGCGGTACACGCATGTCTCGCGGGGTAGGCTGTTCGATGCGTACCGCCGAAGCCACCCGAGGGCCTGATGCCGACACGCCAAGTCGCCGCCGACGATCCGCACTCCGCCGCCAAGCTGTCGATCGCGGAGCTGTGGAGCGCGTTCAAACAGACGGGTTCCGGGCCCGCGCGCGAGCAGCTGATCGTGCACTACTCCCCCCTGGTGAAGTACGTCGCGAGCCGCGTGGCGACCGGCCTTCCCTCGAGCGTGGAGCAGGCCGACCTCGTCCAGTACGGCATGTTCGGGCTCATGGACGCGATCAACAAGTTCGACCTCACCCGCGAGATCAAGTTCGAGACCTATGCGATCCCTCGCATCCGCGGGGCGATCATCGACGAGCTTCGATCGCTCGACTGGGTGCCGAGGTCGGTGCGGTTCAAGGCGCGGGAGGTCGAGAAGGCGTACGCCGAGTTGGAGGCGCACCTGAAGCGCGCGCCATCGGACGCGGAGATCGCCGCCCACCTCGGCGTGAGCCTTCCGGAGCTGCACGAGATCCTGACGCAGATCTCCTTCGTCACGGTCGCCGCGCTGGAGGAGGTCGTGGCAACGGGGGCCGACCGAGGGGAGAGCCTGTCGCTCCTGGACACGCTCGCCGATATCGGCTCGCCGGACCCGACGTCGGGGCTCGAGGGAAGCGAGATGCGCATGATGCTCGCGATGTCGATCAACTCGCTCTCCGAACGCGAGAAGTTCGTCATCACGCTCTATTACTTCGAGGGCCTCACGCTGGCGGAGATCGGGGACGTGCTCGGCGTCACCGAGTCGCGCGTCTGCCAGATCCACACCAAGGCGGTCGGCCAGCTCCGCAACCTGCTCCGCGAGCACGACGCCGAATGAGCTGACGACGATTCCTCGATCTGTGACGAACTTCACGGTGGCAACGCTCGATCCGGCGTAGTCTGGGGAAGCTGATCTCTGGGCGTCAGGCAGGAGGGATGTTGTGACGCCCACTTCGATCCTCGCTGCGACACTCGTCGGGCTGCGGCTCGTCGTCGGGTTGCTTGGCCCCGGCCTCCGGCGTACGGAACGTATGCGTGGCCGGTCCAGGGACCCATCATCAGAGGCTTCGAGCCCCCGCCGAACCCCTACGCCGCGGGGCACCGAGGTATCGACATCGCGGTGGCGTACGGCACGACGATCGCGGCGCCGCTCGGGGGGACGGTCGCCTTCGCGGGATCTGTCGCCGGCTCGCTCTTCATCTCCATCGATCACCCCGACGGGGTTCGCACGACGTATTCGTGGCTCTCCTCGATCGGAGTGAAGAAGGGCGACGTCGTGACGACGGGCGCCGCGATCGGCGCAACGGGGTGGGGCCACCCCGGCGTGCCGCCCCCACATCTGCACTTCGGGGCGCGGGTCGGGGCCGACTACATCGATCCGATGCTGCTCCTCGTCCCGCAGAGTGTCGTGGACATCCTGCATCTCGCGCCGATGGCGGCGATCTGGGTGTCGCCGGATGCGCCCGGGTCCCTCGCCCCTAGAATGGGCCGACTTGCGACCCGTCCAGCCACCTCATCGAACGCGAAACCTGGCCGCCGTCTCGCTCGGCCTCCTCCTGCTCTGCGCGCCGGCGGCCGCGCTCGCCCAGTCTGGTGGCACGGGCTCGAACTCGTGGCTCGCGCTCCAGGGGGGGCCTGAGCACACGGGAGTCGCGGTCGATGCCCCGGCGCCGGGGCTTCGACAGGCCTGGGCGCAGGGGGCGGCGGGCACCGACTCAGGCCTCTCTGGCGTGGTCCTCGCTCCGGGACTCGCCGTGGCGACCGGAGTACGGAGCGTGGTCGGCCTTGATCCGCAGACGGGGTCCGTGCTGTGGAGCGTCGACCGGGCGACCGGCCCGACCGACCGGCCGCTCGTCGTGCCCGCGATCGGCGCGATCCCGGGCTCATCGGACGGCGTGATCGTCTATTCCGAGGGGGATGGCGCCGCCTCCGGGATCCAGGCGCTTGACCTCGCAACCCACGGAAAGACGTGGTTCGCGTCCCTCCCAGCGCCGGCCATCGGGGCCCCGGTCGTCGCGGACGGTCACGTCTTCGCCGGCGTCCGTGACCGCTCCGTCGTCTCGATCGACGTGGCGGGTGGCAGCGTCACGTGGACGGCACGCACCGACGCGATCGTGGACACGAGCCCGGCCGTGGGGGACGGGAAGGTGTTCGCGGTCAGTGAGGACACCGGGTCGGGACGGGCGCGCGTGTACGCGCTCGACGAGCTCACCGGGCGAGTCGACTGGACCTACTCGCCCGGGCATGTCGCGACGCATGTGTCCGCCCCTTCGTTCTCCGACGGGCGGGTCATCGTCGGCCTCGGTGATCAGACGGTCGTGTCGCTTCGCTCCTCGGATGGAAGGCTGATGTGGTCGTCGCCGGTCCGCGGCAACTTCTCACCTGAGTCGACCCCTGCGATCGCGAGCGGCACCGTGTTCATCGCGGACGCCGAGGGCGATCTCTACGCGATCGACGAGCGCACCGGCGCCCGACGGTGGGACTATCAATTCGCGTCGCTCGTCATCCACGGCTCACCTCTGGTCGCTGGAGGGATCGTCTACCTCGGCCTGGAAGACGGCGAACTGGCCGGGATCAGGGCGGCCTCAGGGCACCTCGTCTGGCGAACGGTGTTCTCGATCGGCGCCATCGGACCGCTCACGCCCGCGGGCGACCTGCTTCTCGCGCCCGCCATCGGCGTGAAAGGCGGGGTGATCGGTCTTCGGCACGATCCCTCGGCGCTCCTTCTGGATGAGCCCTCGCCGACCCACCTGAGGCTGGGCATCGCGCTCGCGAACTTCGCGGGCGCGTTCCTCGTCGTCCTCGCGTTGGCGGCGGCGGCGCGTCGACTCGTCGGACGGTGGCGACCGGTCGACGCGACCACGCCGGAGGCGTCGTGACGAAACGCCGGAAGCGACGGCCGCACCGCCCCGCGCCGTCTCCCGCCGCGCTCGAGACGCCCCCATCCCGTCCCGCTCGCCAAGCCCGCGCCGCCGTCGGCGC
>JACXTT010000429.1_pt1 | contig 70974 bp, 63 predicted proteins | sample 9270951 | NCBI WGS metagenome assembly JACXTT01 (sample SAMN15532306, study PRJNA645909) | rock metagenome | isolation source: weathered quartz diorite | place: Puerto Rico | collected 2017-06-21
GCTGCTCGCGCGCTTTAATCGCTTCTTCGCGTTTCATCTAGACACATGAAACAACAACAGATAGCCTGTTGTCAAGACCTCGCTCAGAAAAAACAGACCTAAAACTGGGGGAGGGCAAGTAGAGTGCTTACTTGACGTGCCCCCAGCGCACAGTTAGGCTTTCGACGATGTGATGTTTGTCGCAATGGAAACGACGCCGACCTCGCTTGTCGAGCCAGTTCGGAGGCTGAGAAACCGTGGCGGATACTCCACTCCAGATTGCCGGTCGCGACACGAAGGCAGACGTTCCGCTGACCGTCCGCGAGGCGTTAAGCGACACCGCGAAGGGATGGGTCGCCGGTGTACAGAGCTACGCCGATTTGGCGCTCCGGTCGGTAACGAATCTCGCGACAGGGCCACGCTATTTCCAGGATACCCTCGCGCAGATGGACAACATCGGGGTCGGGTCGCTTCCCATCATCTTGCTGTCGGGGTTCTTCATTGGGGCTGTAATGGTGCTGCAAACGGGCTCGCAATTCGTACGATTTGGACAGACTTCGCTGACCGGAGATGTCGTCGCTCTCGCCCTGGTTCGCGAACTGGGACCGACAATCACGGGATTACTCGTGGCGGGCCGCTGCGCTTCGGGCATTGCTTCAGAGCTCGGGTCGATGCTGGTGACCGAACAAGTGGATGCGATGCGTGCTATGGGAACGGACCCCAGTCGGAAATTGGTGACGCCGCGTGTTCTTGCGACTGTGCTTATATTTCCCTTGCTCGTTGCTTTGACTGATTTCATCGGCCTATTGGGAGGTTGTGTTGCCTCGGTTTTTTCGCTGCGCCTCGATGCAGTAGAGTTCTGGAGACGTGCCATCGACGCCCTGGAATTTGCTGATCTCATGCAGGGCTTCGCCAAAGCGCTGGTGTTCGGATTTATCTTGTCCACCGTCGGTTGCTACAAAGGTTTGGCAGTGCGCGGAGGCACACAAGGTGTGGGACGCGCAACAACACAAGCGGTGGTTGTAGCTTCTGTGCTGATTATTGTTGCCGATACATTTCTCACCAAACTTTCGCTCTATTTTGCGAACAAACTCTTTTGAGGCGACTACCGCAGTTGCCGCTCGTGGTCGACGAAGACTGCACCGCCCGCCTCATTTGCCGTTATAATTGCGGCAACACCGATGCTCAGTGCTGCCATCTCTGCCACGGGGTCCGCTGCACCCATCACCTTTCTGGATGTTCATGTGGGCTTTGACGAAGGGGAAATCCTGAAGGGCATCTCGTTTCAAGTTCTGCCGCGCGAAACACTCGTGCTTCTCGGGGAGACAGGGACCGGCAAGACACTTACCCTCAAGCTCGCCGCGGGGCTTCTGCAACCCCTGAACGGCACCGTAAACGTTTTGGGCAAAGATGTTTCTGAGATGCGAGAGCGCGAGTTGTTAGAGTTTCGCCGCCAGATCGGGTTCGTGTTTCAAGAGGGTGCTCTGTTTGATTCCATGACGGTAGCCGACAATGTGGCCTATCGTCTGCGCGAGGAGCGAGTGGACGAACAGGAAATCGACGAGCGCGTACGTGAAGTGCTGCGCTTCGTGGAGCTTGAGCACACGCTTGAGTTATTTCCGCCGGAGCTTTCCGGCGGGATGCGCAGGCGCGTTTCGATCGCACGCGCGCTGATTAATCGGCCGCCTATCGTGCTCTACGATTCACCGACGGCGGGACTTGATCCCGTAACTTCGCAGACCATCATCTCGCTTATTCTGCGTTTGCGCGATGTCTACGGCGTAACCGCCATGCTCGCGACGCACCGGCTGCAGGACGGGTTCGCGATGGCTAATTTCCGGTTCGATCCACAGCATAAGTGTGTCGTTCGGGATGGGGCAGGTGGTGCCACGGAGGCAGCTGGTACACGGTTTCTCGTCCTGCGTGAAGGAGAGGTCTACTTTGAGGGAACGCCGGAGGAGATCGCGAATTCGCACGACACCTATCTGAGGCGATTTCTGGTGTGAGATTGCGGTAGTCTGAGTGCTGGCAATTTGCCGGCAACTCGGCAAGGGGGGAGCATCGATGGCGCAGCGCAAACAATTGACATGGACCGAATTGCGGGTCGGACTTTTCGTGTTGGCCGGTTTGTTTGTTCTGGCGGCGGGGATTTTTTATGTGACCGGGGGTAACGTGCTGGGGCCAAAGTATCGGGTGAAAACGTATTTACCCGAGGTGTCGGGCCTCGCGGTTGGCGCACCGGTGCGGCTGGACGGCGTGGAGATAGGCAATGTGGAGTCGATCAAACTATTGCAGCGCATCCCCGGCCACGTCCCCGACAAGAATAGAAACATCGAAGTGGGCATGCGCGTGGACCGGCGATACCAGAACGACATCCTAACGGATTCGGCCGCGAGCCTGGTGACGGAAGGATTGCTCGGCAACCGCTACGTGAATATTTCGCGCGGCATTACGGGCGCGCCAGTGAAAGAAGGTCAAGAAATCCCCGGCACAGAGGAAAAAGCGATGAAGGAGGTAGTGCAGCGCAGCGCGGAATTGCTCGGCAACCTTCAGGCGCTTTCCCAGGACGTGCGCGATTTGATCGCCGGCGTCAAGAACGGCGAGGGCTCACTCGGAAAGTTGCTGACGGATGAGCAGGCCTACAATCATCTCAATAACATTTTGGCGAAGGGCGACCGCATTGTGAGCAACGTCGAGGCTGGTGAAGGGTCGCTTGGTAAGGTGCTCGTCTCCGATGAAATGTACAACAAGCTGGACAAAGGTGTGGACAACGTCAATCTGATTCTGGCGGATCTTCGGGCACAGAAAGGAACAATCGGAAAGCTGCTCTATGACCCGACCTTGTACGATCAGGCGAAAGAGGCAATCACGAAAGGGAATTCCTTTCTTGGAGATATGCGAGCCGGCAAGGGCAGCTTGGGGAAATTCGTGACCGACGAAACGCTGTATAACAATTTGCGAGCTACGAGCGCGAATTTTGCGTCAGCCTCGGCAAAACTGAATGACAACACGACTACAGCGGGGAAACTCTTTTCAGATCCCAAGCTTTACGACAACTTGACCGGGATGACAGGAGATTTGCGGTTGTTGCTCGGGGATTTTCGGCAGAACCCGAAGAAGTTCCTGCACATCAAAGTCTCGGTCTTTTAAGGGCTGGCTGCCCGCGTTGCGAGTGGTGTGGTGGTGTGTTGTAATACGCGCGTAACAAACGTGAACTAGGCTCTAGAAATGGTGCGTTAGCCAGAACAGCTTGATGGAATCTCAAGACGTAGTACAAAAGCAGCCGCGTTCGGAACCCGGAAAATCCACGCTACCCCAGCCGGGGCGGCCCGTGCCGAGTCGCGCGTACCCCGGCGCTCTCATTGTGGTGGAAGGCACGGACGGATCCGGCAAGAGCACACAGCTCTATCTGCTGAAGCGCTGGCTGGAAATCGGGGGTTACCGACTGCATTTCACGGAGTGGAATTCTTCGCCGCTCGTGAAATCCGCAACCCGGCGAGGGAAGCAGCGGAGACTCCTGACCCCGACGACCTTCTCCTTGTTGCACGCAGCGGATTTTGCCGATCGTTGCGAACGACAGATCATGCCACTGCTGCAAGGAGATTATCTGGTTCTTGCCGACAGATATATCTACACCGCGTTTGCACGGGATGCTGGACGAGGCTGTCCGCCGCGCTGGCTGCGCAATCTGTACCGCTTCGCGCCCATTCCCGACATTACGTTTTATTTCCGCGCACCGCTCGACGTGGCTGTGCACCGCATTTTGAGCGGCCGTCCAAAATTGAAATACTACGAAGCAGGAATGGATTTGGGAATGTCGTATGATCGTGCTGAAAGCTTCCGGCTGTTTCAGGCGCGGATACTCGAGGAATACGACAAGATGGTCGAATCGGACAATTTCGTAGTCCTTGACGGGACGCTGCCTGTGAACAAGCTGCAGAAACAGATGCGCGACATTGTGGCATCGAAGATTGACTTGAATCGGTTTGCGCCCCGCGCTCCGGAAGCGGAGTGAGCATGCCCGATCAGGAAAAAGAGAGACCGCTAGCCCCCGCCGCTCCCCCCGAGGTGGCGGCTCCTTCCCCCGCTGTGCCGGCGAAGACCGCCCCTCCCGAGGAAACCACGTCTCAATACTTTTTTGGCGAGCCCCTGGTAGGATTCGATCCCAGCGAAATCACCGGCACGCTGATCGTGATCGAGGGGATGGACGGCTCGGGCCGATCCACGCAGATTGCGCTCTTACAAGAGTGGCTGGAATCGGAAGGGTTCGCGGTGCAGACCAGCGGGCTGCGACGCTCGAATCTGGTGGGGCGGGATATCGATCAGCTGCTGGCGAAAAATGCTGTCACTCGGCTGACGTTGGCCCTGATGTATGCCACCGATTTCTTCGATCAGGTGGAACATCGCATCCTGCCCGCGCTGCGGTCAGGCACAGTAGTTTTGGCAGATAGATTCATTTTCACGTTGATCGCGCGCAGTGTGGTGCGCGGAATCAATCGGGACTATCTGAACGGGCTGTACGCCATGGCGCTGCGGCCCCATCTGACCTTTTGGCTCAACGTGCGGCCCGAGACGGCTTTCGCGCGGGAATTCAAGAAAGCGCAGGCGATTAGTTATTGGGAGGCTGGGCGCGACATGTCCCTCTCTCACGACCTCTATTGGTCGTTTATCCGCTATCAGACGATGATCAAGCGGGAGTTTGAAGTCATGGCCAAGCGCCATTCCTTCATAGAACTTGACGGAGAGGCCAGCGTTTCCGCGGTTAACAAAGTGCTGCGGCAGAGCATCGCGGAACAGCTCGGCATTCGGGCAACCAAGTATTCACCTTCCGCTGCGCTTGCGCACCTCTGGCGGTAAGACTGCCGATGCCCGAGCCGGTTCACATTGCCGCCATCGATGCCGGCTCCAACGCCGTCCGCCTTTCCATCTCCCGCGCTTATTCCGCGCTCGACATCGAGCCGCTGCACACCGAACGCTATGCCCTGCGTCTGGGGGAGAGTGTGTTTGTGCGACATCGCTTCACGGAGGACACATTCAAAAAAGGCATAAAGGCGTTCCGGCATCTCCGCGGACTCATGGATGAATTCGATGTTACGCAGTACCGCGCCGTGGCCACTAGTGCTTTGCGCGAAGCGCGGAACAGAAACGCTTTCAGGCGGCGCATCAAGCAGAAGTCTCGCCTGGAACTAGAAGTTATCAGCGGAGCCGAAGAATCGAGGCTGGGGAGAGAGGCGGTGATCGCCGCCCTTGGTCCGGAAGCGCCGCCGCGCTGCATCATTGATCTCGGGGGAGGAAGCCTGGAGATCAGTATCCTGCGAGATCATTTGGTGGAGTCCTTCGCCCAATTGCCCGCCGGCACCGTTCGGCTTCTGACCACTCTCAACCTTCCCGGTGTGATGCGGCCTACCCAGGCCGAGCAAGTCCGACGTTACGTCCGGGCTCTGCTGGAATCGCGCTTACCCTCCCGGCCAAATTTGAGTGAGGGAATAGGCGCGGCCGTAGGCGGGAATGCCGAAACATTGGCAGCTATCGCGCCTGGCCCCCGTGTGCATGGCCTTTCTACTCTGCAGGTCCCTTTGCTGCGCGAACGCTTGCCGGATATTTTACGGCGGGACGTCCGCGAGCGAATGAAAACTTACGGTGTGCGGCGCGACCGGGCGGATGTAATGGGCATCGCGGCGGTCACTTTGATTACACTGGCACGCTACCTGAATTTGAGGACGTTGGTAATTCCCGGCGTGGGAGTTCGCGAAGGGCTGCTCCAGGAAATTGCGCGCGAAGCGTTTTCACGCAAGGAGCCGCACCGTTACGATGCCGCGGCCCGGCAACTGCTAGCGGGGACTCGCAGTTTCGCGCGGCGATTTGAGGACGACCAACAACACGCGGAGCATGTTCGCGAATTGAGCGTACTGCTCTTCGACCAATTGCAGCCAGTGCACCACTTGCCCGCGCAGTCCCGTGTCTTACTGGAAGCAGGGGCGCTCCTTCATGACGTGGGCCACATAGTGAGCCATCGCGGCCATCACAAACACGGGGAATATCTCACCCTGAGTGGGGACATCCCAGGTCTGGAAGGGAGGAACCGCGCCGTCGTCGGCGCGCTGGTGCGCTATCACAACCGCAAATCGGAACCCGCCGGGCATCACGCGGCGTATTCCTCCCTGACCAGTACTGATCAACGCATCACGCGACGCCTGAGCGCGATTCTCCGAATTGCGGAAGCGCTTGACCATTCGCACCGCCAGCGAGCAACGAACCTGAAAGCCTCGTTTCAACGCGGCGCCGTTGGATTGCAGGTAAAGGCGCGGGGAGATGCGGCTGAGGATTTGCGGGACGCCTCCCGCAGCGCATACCTTTTTGAAAAAGAGTTCCACGTGCGGCTTTATTTCCGGCAGGCCGTCCCGGAACAAGTTGTCGAAAAATTGCGCAAATAGCAGCGCACGGGCGTTATAGCCTTTAGTACTGGGGAAGGAGAGCAAGAATGCAACTCTTCATCGTGCGCCATGGGCTCGCAATCGACCGCGAAGATCCCAAATGTCCGCCCGATCCGGATCGGTATCTGACGGAAGAGGGGGTCAAGAAGACCGAAGGAGTCGCGAGGGGGGTTGTAGCGCTGGGGATGACTGCGGATTTGTTTCTGTCCAGTCCCTACGTGCGAGCGGTACAGACCGCGGAAATCTTTGCGCAGGTATTGGAATACCCTAAGCAAAAAATTCGCCGCAGCGACCTGCTGCTTCCGGGTGCTGAGCCCTCCTTGTTTTTTCGTGAACTCGGTCGGGATAAGAAGTCATCGGTAGTTTTTTGTTTTGGACATGCGCCACATCTCGACGATCTCATCGCGACCGCCCTCGGTTCCAAGCATCACGTAACCTCTTTGAAGAAAGCGGGTGTTGCGTTAATCGAACTGCGTCGCCTGTCGCCTCCGAGCGGTCAACTGGTCTGGCTGGTACCGCCGAAGTTGCTGCGACGTGCCGGCAGATAGACAAGGCCGCAAACGTTCTAATCGGAAGCCGCAGATAGCGGTGGGACTCGCTCCGGCGAGGGCAGAACGAACAACCTTTGTTGAAGCTGGTCCCGCTTTATCAGCAATGGCAATTCCAGATAGCTTTCCAGAAGGTGTTTTCCCGCCGCCAGTCGAACAGCGGATTCCGTGCTGTTAGAAACTCCACGAGCACGGAGGATAATCGCGTCGTTCGTTCTAACCAGACGTAACCCAACGGTGGTGTCTACGCCAGACTTGCGCAAAGCACGCGCCAAACGTAACGTGCCTGCCAGCGCCCACAAATTCCTCTGTTGGGCTTCGCTCAATTGCGCAAAGGGGCCGCGGCCCGGGCGCGGTTCAGCGCCCCGGTGGTAGCGTACGACCCCGCCCAGTAATTCCCAATCTTCAGCTGACCAACCGGGTGGAGCGGGCAGACTCGCAAGGTATTTTCGCGCCGACTTATGAGGTCCTTTGGGAGAATCTGTGGGTGCGATCGTGTGAACCAACGCCGCCGCTCGGAGGATGCGCGTCGTAGAGGAATCGACGAAGGCTGGACCCGCTTTCAAACGACCCAGCTTTTGGTGCAGGGCCAGCGCGATGCGAGCGGTCAAGGAGGTTCTCCGGGAATAAACGTCCGCGGCACGAGCCGTGGCACGCAGGCGTGCTATCGCTACGGATTCGAGGCGCTCTCCGTGCGGCAGGGCATGCCTCCATTGGTTCCACAGGCCTGTTTTTCCCAGGGTCAGTTGCCGGTATTTTTCGATTCGCTCATGGCGCTCGCTTTCGATCGTTTGGAGTAACAGTTCTCTCGATTGGGGCAGGCCCGAAGATGCTTCCTTGACCTTGCCGCTCAGCACATCAAGGTCATGCACGTCCCCGAGTAGATCCTGTACTCGTTTCAGATTGTCACTCCACGCGGCGTGGTGCTCGGGAAGTAAGCTTTCGACCGTGTAGCGAAAGCGCTTCAGTCGCATGCGCAAAGCGTGCCAGGGCTTTGGCTTTTCGGTGCGCAGGGCGTTGGCGTGGAGTTCTTTGGCTTCCTGGTAGCGCTCGAGTGCCAAACATTCGGCCGCAAGGCTTCCGGGCGGCACGAAGCGCACGCGCTGGCGAAGTGTTCCGGAAAGCCGCTTCCAAGTTCTTGTGTCAAACCGCTCTGCGGCTTCAACGGCGTCCTCCCGAAGGCTTTGCACCTCGGATTCGAAGGTTGCCAGTAAAACGGCTCGGAGAGAATCGCTCTCCGGGCTTAAACGTCTGATCCATTCCTCCATCACTTGAACGTCACGGAGTCCGCCTAGCTTGTGGAAGAGTTTGCGCGCCACTTTCCGCATTTCGCGCCAAGCCGGGTGCGGATCCACTTCTGCGACAACGGAAGCAACCGACCGGCAGCGGCGGATCGCTACCCGTAAATCGTGAACAGTGTCCGCATCAGGCGAACCATGCAATCGCTCAAGTTCCTTCAGGACGCGGTCCATCCAATAGACAAGTCCCCGATGTTCGGGACGAGTCCCGGAGGGAAGGGTAGTTACACTGGCCATGCAATCCTCGAAAAACCGTTCGTATGTCCCACACGACTGAGACCCCTGTCGAACGGGGCCTATAGGGTAGACTTCGGGGCGGTGAGAGTCTAGTGGATGTACGGGGAGCCTGTGGAAACCTTGAGCGCGGGCAGCGGGCATGCTATTTTCACTATCAGCTACCCGGAGTGGCGGAACTGGCAGACGCAGCAGACTCAAAATCTGCCGAAGCTTTGCTTCGTGTGGGTTCGACTCCCTCCTCCGGGACCATCTTCCTCAACCACACGGTTGGGGCCCTCCCGTTTTATTTCCGAGGCTGGTGATTCGTTCAAATTTGCGTCAAACTTGACTTGAAACGGTTTAATATAAGCGCGTTTCCCAGCGCCGCCACACGGTGCCGCAGAAGCGCCAAAAGCGAACGTGCCTGCCCAAGGAGGCTTATGTCACTCGCGCTCTGGTTTCAAGCTTCTGTCTTGGGAGTCGTCGTCCTAGCTAGTCCTGCAGCCACACTCACTGCGCAGACTTCTGCGGAGCAATCTGCCAAGCTCTTTCTCCACAAGAATTGGCAGATGCAGTCGTCGTGTGAGTCGAAGGCCACCGGAGGACAGCTCTCCCAGGCGGGATTTGACGCCAGCGGTTGGCACCACACGGATATCCCGGCCACGGTGGTCGGAGTGCTGGTGACAGATAAGACCTATCCCGATCCGAACTACGGCCTGAATCTAAAGTCGTTTCCGGGGATGAACTATTCTCCCAAAAATCTTTTTGCCAATCAGGATATGCCCAAGAGCAGTCCGTTCCGGTGCTCCTGGTGGTTCCGCACCGAATTCAATCTCCCCGCTGAATATGCCAACACGACCAATTGGCTGCACTTTCTGGGTATCAACTATCGTGCGAACCTGTGGCTAAACGGACGAAAGGTAGCTGATGCCAAGGACGTAGCCGGCATGTTTCGCACGTTCGAATTTAACGTAAGCAAATATCTGCGCGCCGGCGAGGCAAATGCGCTGGCGGTAGAAGTGTTTGCGCCGCGAAAGAATGACCTTGCGCTGACCTGGGTGGATTGGAATCCGACGCCGCCGGACAAGGATATGGGCATTTGGAAGGAGGTATTCCTCACCTCGAGTGGTCCCGTAGCACTGCGAAACCCGTTCGTCAGTTCGACCCTCGATTCGGAATATAAGACTGCGTCTCTTAGTGTCAGAGCGGAGCTGCGCAACGACACCAGTCACGAAGTCAAGGGCGTTCTCCGAGCTGAAATCGACGGCGTGCAAGTGAGCCAACCCGTCCAACTGCTCGCCGGCGAAACAAAAACCGCGCGCTTTACACCCGAGGAATTCCCCCAGTTGAAACTGGAACATCCTCGTTTGTGGTGGCCCTATCAGATGGGCGAACCGCATCTCTGCACTGCGCAGCTATCTTTTGAAACGGATGGAAAGATTTCTGATTCGGCGGCCTTTACTTTTGGAATTCGCGAGGTCACTTCTGAGCTTACGGGACAGGGACATCGGTTGTTCAAGATCAACGGCCGCAAGGTTCTTATTCGCGGCGCTGCCTGGGCGCCGGATCTGCTTCTACGCTGGTCTTCCGAGCGGCTCGACACCGATCTGAATTACGTTCGCGACATGAACATGAACGCCATCCGCCTGGAAGGCAGAATCGATCGCGAAGAATTGTTTGCCAAGGCCGATCGCCTGGGCATCCTCATGATGCCAGGATGGACGTGCTGCGACGCCTGGGAAAAATGGAAGAACTGGCAGCCCGAGCAACACAAGATCGCCGGCGAGTCGTTGCGCAGCCAGATTCAAATTCTCCGCAACCATCCGAGTGTTTTCGTTTGGCTTTACGGAAGCGACGGACCTCCGCCTGCCGATGTGGAAAAAATGTACCTGGGAATCCTGAAAGAGTTGGCGTGGCCCAATCCCTCGCTCTCTTCCGCCTCTGCCGATCCCACCACCGTGACCGGAGAATCCGGCGTGAAGATGACCGGTCCGTACGAGTACGTGCCACCGGTCTATTGGCTGGCGGACACTAAAGCCGGTGGTGCTCATGGGTACAACACAGAAACGAGTCCCGGGCCTGCGATTCCTACTCGCGAAAGCCTCGAACGATTTATTCCCAAGGAACACCTGTGGCCTATCGACGAAGTCTGGAATTACCACGCCGGGTTGGAACGCTTCACGAATGTGAACATTTTCACGGACGCGTTGAACCGCCGATACGGCAATGCCACATCGCTCGACGATTACGAGCGCAAAGCCCAGGCGATGACGTACGACGGTCAGCGCGCCATGTTCGAAGCCTATGGCCGGAACAAGTATGTAGCGACCGGTGTGATTCAATGGATGCTCAACAATGCCTGGCCTTCGCTCATCTGGCACCTCTATGACTATTATCAGGTTCCGGCTGGCGGATATTTCGGCACGAAAAAAGCTTGCGAGTTGGTGCACGTACAGTATTCCTACGATGACAACTCCGTAGCCGTAGTCAACGCTACGTACGAATCTCTTTCGGGGATGAAAGTAAGCGCTAAGATCTACAGTCTCGACGCCATAGAAAGTGCGTCGCGAGACGTCACTCTCGATCTTGCACCAGATAGCAGTGTGCGAGCCTTCGAACTGCCGAAGGTCGACGATCTGACACAGACCTATTTCTTGAGACTGCAGTTGCACGACCAAGAAGGGATGCTCGTAAGTGACAACTTTTACTGGCTTTCCAGGAAGCCGGATCTCCTCGCTTGGGAGAAAAGAAAAGATACCGTTTATACGCCGCAATCGCAGTTCGGTGACCTAACAGGATTGAATTCCTTGCCCCAAGTGAGCGTGGATGCTACCGCGTCGCTGAAGACAGAAGGACGTGAAGGTATCGCCCAGGTGATCGTACGGAATCCAAGAAAAACTGTTGCTTTTATGGTACACCTGCAGTTGACACTTGGAAGAAGTGGAAATGATCTAACGCCGATTTTCTGGGAGGACAACTATTTCTCCTTGCTCCCGGGAGAGAGCCGCAGCGTCTCCGCACGTTATGACCTTCGCTCACTGGACAACAAGCCCCCGACCTTAACTGTGGATGGGTGGAATATCGTCGCGAACGTTATCTCGGTTGGACGACAATAGCCTCGCCAGCCAACCGGGGCGCACAACGGGTAATAGAATTACCATAACTCTTACGAAGCGCTCAGTACCCAATAATTACATCCAGCAGTAAATTCCTTTCCAAAAGTCCACCAAATACATGCACTGTGCCTCTCCAAATCTTTAGCAACTAAGCTGTTATTCCCGACTTAGGGTGGCAGGCGACTTGCATCGGCAAAATTGCGGAAAACTGCTTGCAGTAGCTCCCGGCCTCAGCCCTCTCAGATATTCGCGTCGTCATGTCCTAGCGACGCTTCCCGGGGCCAGAAAGTAATTCATCAACGCGAGCAGGGTAGATTTTTTTAGTCGTACTGCGAGGGGGTGTGTGTGAAGACAACAGTGATTTCCCAGTGGCGAAAGACCATGTCCCCGATCATAGCTTTTGTGTTCTTGGCAGGCGCGGCCGCAGTTGCCATAAGCTGCGGCGGAGGAAGCAACTCTACGGTCACCGCGGGCATGGGCACGATAAATGTGTCCATGAGCGACCCGCCCTCATGCGCGGCTGGCCCGAGTGGCACTACTGCTACGCTTGCCGGAGGTACGGCCGCTCCCGGTGGCATATTTACGAGCGTGTTCGTCACGATTCGCTCGATTCAGGCGCATACCAGCACCACCGCCAGCGACAACGATCCGGGTTGGCAGGAACTCGCGCCACAACTCGTTTCCACTCCAGTGCAGGTTGATCTTCTGAATCTGCCAGCAAACGGGCAATGCCTGCTGGAGCAACTTGGTTCGACCTCCTTGCCTGCTGGCGATTTTCAGCAAATCCGGCTGATTCTACTGGCCAATGCAGCAACGACGGGGCCGATGCCGCCCAGCAATGCATGCTCTTCACTCGGGAACGTTTTCAACTGCGTGGTAGACAGCAACGGCACGCACACGCTGGATTTGAGCAGCGAGGCGAACACGGGGCTGAAAATTCCGCCCGGGCAAATCATGGGCGGCCCGATCCATGTGGCTGCGGGACAGTCGGTGGATCTGAACATTGATTTCAACACGTGTGCCTCCATCATCAAGGAAGGCAATGGAGGTTTTCGCTTGAAGCCCACGCTCACGGCAGGTGTAGTCAGCCCGAACGTCACGGGGATCAGCGGACAAATTGTGGATAGCGTAACGTCGCAGCCCGTCGCTGCAGCGATCGTCACGCTACAATTCGCGGACAAGTCCGGCACGGATCGTATCGCCATGCAGGAGGTCACAGATTCCACTGGCCACTTTGGTTTCTGCCCGCTGCCTAGCGGCGCAATGTTTGACGTGGTAACAGATGCTCTCACTTCCTCAGGGACCGCCTATGACGCCACGGTGGTGTTGAATGTTCCGGGGGGAACGAACCTGGGCGCTGTCCCTCTTGTTGCAGAAACGCCAGCGACAGCCGGCGCTTCGACGGGGCCCGGAACGATACAGGGAACGGTCACCGCGATCAATGGAACAACAGGACCGAGCATCGATGCGACTGTTAGCGCCCTGCAAGGCGTGACGGTATCGAGCATCACCCGCACATTTACTGTTCCTCTCTTCGCAAGTTCGAGTGCGGATGTTATGGTGACTTCAGGCACCTCGTGCCCAACCGGAAGCCCAATGGGGGCCTTCTGCGGAAGCTATACATTGGTCGTCCCTGCGAGTAATCCGACCGTTGGTACATTCGCCGCAGGCAAGACAACTATTACGCCACCCGCAACAGGTGACGTTCTGTATTCCGTCGAAGCCGATGCAACAAACCCGACGTCGGGCACCACAATCTGCTCGATGTCGTCTCAAACCACGAGTAAGGACTCGACCGCTATGGCCCTGAAAGTTACGGCTGGGGCCACCACGACTGCTGCGCGGCTCGACTTCACCGGCTGTTCCTGAGTGGTCAGACTGATGTAAGAGGCGCCCTGGATCGTCCGGGGCGCCGGTCCTTTTCAGCGAGGGCTCGGTTTATTGACAAGAGAGGTTTCTCGAAATTAGGAATCGAGTCCGGCCAGGAGCAGCAGCTCGCGAAAACGCGGGTCCGAGCGGAGTTCATCATAGAGCGGATCCATCTTGAGAAAGATGATCCAATAAGATCGTTCCTTGATACCTTTTTGCAGCCATTCGAAGGCTTCGTCAATTTCCCCGAGTCCCAGTTGAATTCGGGCTATCATTGGTGAGGCGGAGTAGCGGCCTCCGTTGTTAATTTTCATTTCCGCCAAAATACTGCGCGCCACGCTTGTTCTTCCCGCCCGTGCGTAAGCATGCGCGAGTGCCGGACGCCCTTCACGATTTCCGGAAAGCTGCACGGCCTTTTCGAACGCCGTGATGGCCTCCGCGTACATTCCGGTTTGCACGTACACGCGGCCAAGATTGAACAGCGCGGGGAAGAATCGTGGCTCCTGCTCGAGAATTGCCCGCAAGTGTGCAATGGCGTCGTCATACTGCCGGGCGTAGAAGAATGGGTCGGCCGCGCCTAGCCTGATCATCAAAGAGAAAGGATCAAGCTGCCGTGCCAGCCTATGCTGAACGTGGGCTTCCTCCAACCTGCCCATGGCGCCGAGGAATGATGCATACCACTGATGGGCGGGGGCGTAGCTGGGATTTAATTGGATGGCACGGAGAAACTCCTGCTCCGCCCCGCGCCAATTCCACTCGTACCAATATCGAACTAGCGCCAGAGAAGCGTGCACTTCAGCTAGAGAGTCGTCGATGCACAGCGCTCGTGTCGCCGCTTGCGAGGCCAAAGGGCCAGCCTCACTAGGAGGGAGCGCCCCGAACCAGCACAGCATGCCCCAGCAATCGCTGAGCCCACAGCAGGCGCGGGCATAGTCGGGCTCAAAGGTCAGGGCCTGCTCGAAGCAAGTGATCGCTTTCCTCAAAGATTCTTCGTTTCGTTGCCCCCAGAAAAACCGGCCTCGCAGATAGGCTTCGTGCGCCGCCGGGTTGGTCGTGCCCCTCGCCGCGTCATATCCAGGCAAGAGTTCAAGCGCCAGGGCCCTGCCCACCTGGTCTGCTACATCATGCTGTACAGCCAGAACATCGCGGAGGTCGCGATCATAACTCGTGGACCAAAGGTGGGACTGAAGCTGCGCCTCTATAAGCTGAACGGATACGCGGATGTTTATCCCTTGCCGTCGGACGCTCCCTTCGAGCACGTACTCGACTTTTAATTCCTGCGCGATTTCCCCCAGAGATTTCCTGGAGCCCTTATACTGGATCGCCGAGGTGCGGGCAATCACGCCCAAACGCTTGGGATGCAACTGTCCGAGGTGGGAAATCAGTTCCTCTGTAAGGCCTTCGGCGAAAAACTCCTGCTCGGGATCCCCGCCTAAATTTTCGAAGGGCAGCACCGCCAGCATCTTCTTCTTGTCTGGGCCGAAGTTCTGGCCCGGACTCTCCACGGGTGCGATAAACCGATATCCCACACGCGGCAGGGTCTCTACGAAACGCGGATTTTGCGCCGAGTCCCCCAGCAGTTGGCGGAGCTTATTTACAGCTGTGTTTAGGCTCTGTTCGTAGCCAACGTGAGTTTCCGGCCAAAGCTTATCGCGGAGAGTCCGGCGAGTGACGACGTGGCCGGGGCGTTCGATCAGAAGCTCCAGAATTTGAAATGGCTTCTCTTCGAGCCGGATGCGCATGCCACGCTTGCGGAGTTCACGAGACTCCAAATCGACTTCGAATGTCCCGAAGCGAACTGCCGAGTAGGCAGCCTTTGTTGCCGTCATGTCGAGGACCTTTGCAAGGGTTAGATGAATTCCGATGGAGAAAAGTTGTTGGCTCTCTCGGTTAGACGCGCTATCGTCTAATAAGTGTCACCCGCAGTGCGGGTTCCAAGTCTATGTAGACTTGTTCCTTCCTTGATTTATTCCTTTGAATCATCAGGCATCCAAGCCAGAAGGACACGGAGTCCTGGCCGCACTTCCATCGCGGCCATTCTATCGAGTTTCGCGTGAGGGGAACAATCAATGAAGCGAGTCGAAGGGGTCTCAAAACAATTCGGAAGTCGTCGCAAGTTCTTGAAAAACGGGGTCCTAGGAGCAGGCGCAGCCACGTTGGGCGCCAGTCTGTTAACCGGCAGCGCCCCAGTCTTCGGCAGGGAGGAGGGGAGACGTGACCCGATCACCAAAGGCGACATCGCGATTCTGACGTTCCTGCAGGCTTTGGAGCAAGTCGAGGCCGACCTATGGATTCAATACTCTGAATTGGGAGGAATCCAGGACAACGAGGTCTCCGGCGTGAATGGAGGAAATCCCGCGTACACTGCGGCACTCACGATCTTGGATGGGGACATGCCGCAGTATATTCACGATAACACCGACGATGAGATCAGTCACGCGGCCTTCCTTCAGAAATACTTGGAATCCAAGGGGGCTTCGGCCGTGAGCCTGGAACAATTCCGCCACTTGCCGACGAGCAAAGCCGCAGGGGCAAATCAGAACTTCAAAGGGGACGGCGGGCGGCTCACGAACCTCACGCAGCTGACCATCGATACGAGTTTTTGGACGCGTTACCGCAGCATAACCAACCCGGACTTCGATCTTGGCGCGACGTTCATTCAGGCGACGGGGAATTTCGATGGAACAAATACTAACAGTTTGAATGGAGGCCGGTTTACGGCGATTCCCAGGACTGACGACGATACTGCCGGGAGTGATCCTAGTAACCCGCCAAGCAGCATAACGAGCAAACTACAAGCCATTGCCTTCACCGCCGGATTCCACTTCGCTTTCATCGAGCAGGGGGGCACCAGCCTGTACCCGGCGCTGGCTCAGAAGGTAACGAATCTAGAAGTGCTTCGAATTTTGCTGAGCATTGGGCCCAGCGAGACAATGCACTTCCAGACCTGGCAGGACAAAGCCGGGAATGCGAACCAGGGCAATTCCCCACTTACCGTGACAGACCCGGTAAACAACTCTACGGTCACCTTCAGGGACCTTCACGTGGCCCAGGGGGAGAGCCAAAACGAGACCGATAATCAGGGGCGAGTGTTGCAGGCCAACCTGATCATGCCGGAGCCGGCTCACTTTCTTGATAAGAATTTCGGTCCGGTGGCCATCATCAGGCCGACTTCCACGCTGAATGGTGGGGCGGTGGCCTCGGTTCAATCGTTTGCTAACGACGGACTCTTTCTGGATCCTGCTACCGGAAAGAATACCGGTATCGTGGCGCGTCTGATGCGTCTCGCCGAAGAAGCGGACGAGGCCCGGCGCGACTTCTAAGCGACCGGCGGAACAACTACACTGGCTTTGCTGGAAGCGAATATTGTGTCCTGGCCCCATCGGCCCGGGTTCTTTATTCTTCCAGGGAACCTGGGTCCTCTTAGGTCCCATTGCACCAATGAGCGAGGCTTTTCCCATATGGATCCAGCGCCGGGGTTGCTCCCAACCAAACGCCGATATTCAACATCCAACTGGCTATGAGGGTGTGATGGGGCCCCATGGTGAGCCCTTGTGCAGCCGTAAGATTCAGGAAAATCAGTTGTTGCGCGGTAGAATAGGAGCCGTCGAGATTGCGCAAGACGGTGGCAATGACCTGTCGAGTGGAACTTTGTGCAGTGTTAAACGGAACAGCCTAGAGTCAATTGAATTTTGAGAGGAGCAATCTCGGAACATGCGCAGATTAGCGTCGATTTTCATCGGCCTGGTTCTTATTCCATTGATTCTGAATACCCCTGTGTTTGGCCAGGCTAACAGTTATGCTCAGAAAAATCTGGTAACGGACCCACTCGGCGCTGGTCCCGTAAAGGACCCCAATCTGATTAATCCCTGGGGAATCTGCGTCATCCCCGGCGACCCGTTCTGGATCGCCGACAACGGCAGCGCGGGAGGCGTTACCACCCTGTACGACAAAACCGGCGCCATGAAGGGGAGCTTCACGGTAGCACCACCGACCGGGAGCTCGAATCCCACCACGCCCACGGGATGCGTCGGTAACGTTGCCATGACAGGATTTAACGTGACCGCCGGCACCACGACGGCTCCGAGTCTGTTCATCTTTGACACGGAGGATGGGACCATCTCCGGTTGGAACGGCACTGGTTCTACGACGATCCTCAAGGTGGATAATTCCCAAATTCCGACTGCCACAACAGGAGCGGTCTATAAGGGACTGGCTCTGCTCACCAACAACACAGGAACCTTTCTCCTAGCCACCAATTTTCGCTCTGCCAAGGTCGAGGCCTATGACACCAGCTTCAACTCCGCGGCCGCCTCCTTCCCGGCGGGTGCCTTTACCGATGTAGCCCCGCCAGCCGTCCCTGCCGGCGTCACTTCAAACGGATATGCTCCTTTTGGCGTTCATATTGTTAATAACCAGATTCTGGTCACCTATGCTCTCCAGGATAGCAATCCAACGCTTTCTCCCAATCTCCAAAACCACGATCCCATCAAAATGGCGGGTACTGGATACGTCGACGTGTTCGACAATACCGGCACATTTAAGCAGCGAATTATGGATAGCCACATGAATGCCCCGTGGGGCCTGGTGCTTCCTCCGACAAGTTTCGGCTCATTCGGCGCCAGCGGAAACCTCCTGGTGGGCAACTTTGGCGATGGCACGATTAATGCCTATAGTCTCTCCACCGGTGCGTTCATTGACCAGATAAAGGACGCCAACGGCGCGGTTATCACAAATCTTGGAATGTGGGACATGTTTTTCGACGCCACCGGGAACACAGGTGATCCTGCTACCATGTATTTCACGGCTGGCGGGGCGACCGAGTCACAGGGATTGTTCGCCGCCATGACCGCGAATCCCCCTGCACCTCCTCCAACACCCGACTTCAATATGTCGGTTGCACCCACCCTGCAAACCGTCACCGCGGGTCAGACAGCTACGTATACCGTGACTGTGGGCAGCCTGGACGGTTTCACTTCAGCGGTCAGTCTTGCCTGTGCGGGCCAGCAGACCCATGCAACTTGCACTCTCTCGCACACCTCCGTGACCCCACCCGCGGGCGGAACGATTACCTCCACGGTAAGCATTACGACGTCTGCGAACCCCTACACAACAGCCTCGCTTCTCAGGCAGGATTCGGGTTCACCCATCCTTGCCATGTTGCTCCCTGTTCCCGCACTGGGATTCCTTGGCTTATTAGCTGTTGGTTCGACAAACATACGGCGATTCGAGGGCCAGAAATGGCTTCGCCGTTTCGCAGTGTGCGTTTTGCTTCTGCTAGCCTCGCTTAGCTTCCTCACCGCCAGCGGATGCTACAAAAAGAAAACCAGCTCAGGAACCCAGAGAAGTACCAACACCGTCACAATCACCGGCATCTCCGGGAACCTGTCTCATACCGTTACGTTTACATTGACTGTTCAATAGTCGGCGAGGGTCTAACCGCGCTTGGGTTGGGCCCTCAATTCCGCCGAGACTGAACTTCATGCCAAATCGCTTGTTTGCTGACGCAATCACGCAACTTAGATTTTTCGTGTTACCCGGAGAAGGATTGCAAAATAATTCCCTCGGCCAGGAGGATCAATGCAGAGAATTGGAATTCGTGTTCTGGTGTATATGCTGGTTGCATTTCCCTTGGCGGTCCTAGCGCAGGATCAAGACGCTCAGGCCATCGAACTTACAGCGAAAAAGTACGAATATTCAGGTTCGCCGATCCATGTGAAGACAGGAACTAAAGTCCAACTGAAGATCACCGCCACCGACCATGATCATGGTTTCAAGATCAATGCCACTCTTGACGGGATCGATTCGAACGGTTCCGGCGGCTTAGTATTTGCGTCGCCTCAAGAATGTTGGCAGCTCAAGAAAGGTGAAACGACAACCGTTGAGTTTTTGGCACAAACGGCCGGCACCTATACATTCAAGTGCTGCCACACCTGCGGTCTCGGTCATCACGGTATGAAGGGGCAGATTGTGGTGGAACAGTAGGCTGGCAAATAGCGCTGCCTGCTTGGGCAGCTTGTTTTCGATTCCCATTTGCAATAGTTCAGGCAGGGCCCAGGCCGCTTCAGGTTGGGCCCTTCATAGTCCGCAGCAGGGGCCTATGACTCCACAGATTGATTTCTGCGAAACACGGCACAACCTCGTTCAGCCCCTCATCATCAAATGCGTTAGAATCGAGTGACCAGCTCGATTATGGGAGAAAGTTCATTCTAAGAGCCGCGAGGACGCGCGGTTCAGTGAGAGAGGACAGTCATGAAAATCGTGGGACGCATTTTAGCCACGGCGGCCCTGGCGTTTTTGCTGGTTGGCTCCGCCGCCGCAGACACACTGGAATTGAAGGATGGCAGAGTATTAGACGGCCGCTATCTTGGCGGAACGCAGGCAGTAGTACGGTTTGAGGTGAACGGCGAAGTGCAGACCTTCAATGTGACCGAAGTCGTGGCCTTGACTTTCACCGGAGGGTCAGGCAGCGCCGCTCCAGCGGCCCGGAAAACCACTGCGCCGGCGCCGCTCGCTACAGGCTATGCCCAAAATAATGCAGTCGCGACCGGCTCCGTGACTATCCCCGCAGGTCAGACTCTCCTGGTGCGCATGATCGACGGCGTCGATTCGTCGAAAAATCATGTTGGCGACGTTTTCCACGCCAGCCTCGAGACCGATCTGAACGTCAGCGACGTTCTGGTCGCTCACAAGGGCACCGATGTGTACGGCAGACTTGCCAACGCTCAAGAGGCAGGTCATATCTCTGGCAGTTCCGAGTTGCAGCTGGAACTAACGCGCCTGGTCATTGACGGGAAGGACTATCCGGTAGTAAGCAGCGACTACACTTTGAAGGGCAAAGGCCGTGGCAAGAACACTGCCGAGAAAGTCGGAGGCGGTGCCGCCGTAGGCGCGATCATCGGCGCGATTGCGGGTGGCGGCAAGGGCGCAGCGATCGGTGCGGGGGTTGGTGCAGGAGCAGGTGGAGCCGTGCAAGTGCTAACCCGCGGCCAGCAAGTGAAGGTTCCAAGCGAAACGCTGCTGGAATTCCGGCTGCAGCAGCCGGCGACGGTCGCTCCTACGCAGCGCTAATTTCGCAATTTCGATGGAATTCTGGGAAATTTCCCATTGGGACGTGGTGTGTCCGCGTTGGTTGCCTGCCGAATTCCTGAATAAGTGTGCCTGAGTCGCACCTCTACCATTTGCGCCGTTATCTAGTAAGTGTCATCCCCGGGAAAAATCGTTTTGCTTCTCCTACTGTTAGTGACTAAGATACCCCCTCGATGGGGGGAGATCGTGCCGAAAGAAAAGCCTCGTGTAAATATCGGAGAAGTGATCAAGACCTACCGGAGCCAGCGTGGATTATCGCAAGGCGATATCGAGCGCCGTACCGGGTTGCTTCGCTGTTATCTGTCGCGTGTGGAAAACGGCCATACCGTGCCGTCGCTTGAGACTCTGGCCAAAATCGCCGAGGCCATGGACATTTCGCTGGCGGATTTTTTCCCCGGCACCGAAACACCTCGCGACAAAGAAACGCAGAAGATGCTCGGCGAGCTCTCGCAGGACGAAATCCGCTTCCTCGCGGAGATCAAGCGTTACACCAACACGCTTTCGGATGGGGACAAGCGCCTGGTGTTGGCGATGATCCGTAAAATGGCCACCCTGATACCTCCGCCGGCGCGCAAGGTTGTAGTTCGCCGGACGACAGTGTAATTTGCCCCGCGAATTCTGGGATCTCCACGAGAATTCCTCCCGTGGCCGGCAGCTCTGATGTATGCCCTTACTCTAAGGGTGATGCAGCACCAGACAGCTTGTAATCATGTCGTGAATGGCCTGCTTTTTTTCCGTGAATCCTGCAAGAATGAAGCCGATCCCCAGCGGTATCATGCCGGAGATTATTTTGCTGAAATGACGGCCCGAAGCTCTTCCAAAGGAAATCGGTCGGCCCACCAGGTCCGTGACCTGCAAGTTTAGAACCCGCTTTCCCAGCGTGGCCTGCCACGACGAACTTTCCATCAGCGCGTGATACATCCAGGTGCCCACCAGCAGGACAGCGAAGATCGCAAAGATAAACAAGACGAGGACGAACGGGAAATTTGCCGGGGAGTCGTCGCCCGGAATGTTGCGAATTATGCCGGCCACTCCCGTGACTGCCGCAAAGATTCCTATGACCGCAAAGAATGCGATGCCGAGAACAACGCTGTCAATCAGGTATGCTGCGAAACGCAGCCAAAACCCGGCGTATGATACCGAAGCCGCTGCAAAAGAGGGCGCGGACGGAGTGATCTCCCTCGGAGAATGCGGGGCATTGGGCGTCAGACTCTGGGCTTGTCCACAGGCAGGACAGAATGTGGTGCCGTCTGCCATCTGGTTTCCACACTTCGAGCAGTACATGAGCCCTCCCGCCAGGTTTTCCCGTTTGCAGTCGACTCGGTCTGCTGTATCGTAATTTCCGCGTGAGAAGCGGTCAAGAGTCCCGCTGCGGACGCGTTCTGAAAGCGACGCTTCTCGGTAGTTGACTCAGCCCTGGGAATATCGAGCGTTTTCAGTCCGCCCCGGCGCTACCCTGCGGCGCTGTGCTTGCCGCGGGGCAATCCAGGTTTAAGACGCTGGATACAAATTCGCTGACGGTGAAACCCAGGTGGCCCCAGAGCCGGCGCTTGAGGCTGGTGTAATCCTGTGTCCCGCTAAAGAGGTCGCCCACCAATTGACGGAAGACCGCACTCCGGCGCAGGAGCTGGACCATGCGCGTAGTGACCGCAGCTCCCAGGAAGGAGCCGCCATAAAAACGGCGCACGATACGCGCCGCAAATTCGAGCTCCGCGCTGAATACCGCCTTCACTCGCGCCGGATATTTTTCCGGACACCCTTCGGCCAGGGAACGTCCCAGCAATTCACCGGAGCGCATCGCGTAGAACAGACCCTCCCCGGTGAGCGGGTCAACCCAGGCTGCGGCATCCCCGATCAGCGCCCAGTTCTTCCCCAGCACGGTGCGTTGAGAAAGCGTGCTCTCTTGGGGAGACGGGAGTACGTGACTGTAGAAACGCGCCCCTTCCGTGGGAACGTGGTGCTTCGCGACGAAAGTTTGCAGGTGTGCTTTGAGTTCAGAACTTGTGTGCGCGGCCATCTGCCCGCAGATACCCACGGACAGATGATCGGAGCGCGGGAAAGACCAAATGTATCCTTCGAAATGAGGCAAAAACTTGACAATGATCGACTCGGCGGTCTGCGCGACGAAATAGCCCTGCGTCATCTCGAGTTCATTACGCTGGAGCGCTCGCGTCTCGGGAAGCAGATGATTTCGTGCGCCCGCTGCAAGAACAAGAAAATCCGTCTCTTGCCACTCGCCTTCCACACAGTACCGCGGCTTCCGCACGGACGTGTCCACTCCAATTACATGCGAGCGATGCACGCTGCAGCCCGCCGCCTCGGCGCGATCCAGGAGCATGCCGTTCAAAACGGTCCGCGAATAAATCACGATGGGGTGGGACATTTCCAGAGTTACCCGGTCATCGTCGCTGCTGATGAGGTCGATCGAGCGCACTAGTTTCTTGGGGTGGGAATTGTCAAGCAGAAAGGGAAAACACTTGACAGCTTTGTGGGTCAAGCCACCGCCGCAAGGTTTCTCCCAGGCGAGGTGCTCGTCAAAAAGCTTTACTTGGTGTCCTGCCCGCGCTAGCTGCTCGCCACACATCGCGCCGGCGGGTCCGCCGCCGACAATTGCAATCTCTGACATGCTCGTGTCTCGCTGACTGCTCCGATATCTGTCCGGGCTGCGGAACCCGGCAAGCGGTGAGCCTGTCACGCGACGGGGAAGATCGCCAGGCAAAAACCGGCCATGAGTATAGCACCGAATATCGCGGCCGACGACGCTGACCCCGTTTGTGCACGGACAACATCCATCGCCAGCCGTTGCATCACGCAGAAGACAACGAAATAGGGAACGAGTAGGATTAGCAGTATTTCCCCGCTATGCAGAAAGAACACGCCCACCGCCATCGCGCTCCAGCACACAAATCGAAGCGACAACGCGAGTGCCAACCGCTTCACCCCTTCCCTTAACGCGAGCGGCCCCGTAATGATCTCTTCGGCGAAGTGGTAGGGAAACACCGCCAGGAAAAAGATGGGAAAGCGCAGCCATCTCGCAGAAGTCAACCACGCTGCGCTGAACGTCAAGTCGAACCAGCCGCTGTATAACAATAGAATGATCATCGCGCAAATAATTGCTGGCAAAAGCGCACAGAGTTGCGCGGTGACCATCCCGGAGGGGAAGCTCGCAAGAACGGCGCGGGGATGCATGAGCAGGAGCCCTGCTCCTGTAATTAGAAGAAATCCAGCGAGGTAATCACCTTCAAAGACATGCAGGATCCGGTACAGATGTATCACTCGAAGCAGCAGGGCAGTAGAGAACGAGAAAGCAAGAAATTCGAGGAGCAGCCACTTTACCTGAGGCGGTTCGTAAGTCTCCGCCGCTGGCGTCTTGCCCAGGAATTCCCGAACAAACGGCGGGGTCAGCAGAATCAGGCCCGCAAAGCCCATACCGAAGCCTAGAAGCGGTAATCTCGAAGGCAACCGTTCTTTATTTTCCAAGTGCAGAACTCGTGTCGCCCAGTTCTTCGATGCTTGCAAGGCTTCGCGATTGAAGAGCAAGCTAACGTGCGTCGATCGCGGGACGAGCATGTATTTACCTGTAGCCGTTGCGTCTCGCGTAAGCAGATCCCGGGCCGTGTCATGGACAGCGCGCGGCTCCCCCGTTGCGCTGATGATGAGCGTATTCGGAGGGGTGGGCGGAGGGTTCTCGAACGGCAACAAATCCGTTGGCACGCCTTGAGCTGCGCTCATTGGTGCTGGCGACACGGCTACTACGCCCGCCACTGGAATTCGGGCAGCCAAACGGAGGGCGATTGCGCCTCCGAGCGAGTGTCCGGCGAGTATGGTGTGCGCCGGGTCGGCACTGCCGTGTACAACAAGTTGGCGCAGGAATAACTCCGAACAGCGCTCAGCGCTGGAAAACGAAAACGGCCCCGGCGTGCGGCCATGACCTGGCAGATCCGGTACGAAAACGCGCAGCCCCTGCTCCGAAAAGCCGCGCGCCATATATTCCATGATCTTTTTGTTTGCCGACAGGCCGTGGAGAAGTACGACCGACCCCTGAGCCTCACCCGAAATAGGTTCAACAACCTCTACGGCCATCCGGCAACTTGCGTTATCTGTCGAGAAGGTCTGGCTGCGGTACGTTGTTGTCAGGGCCAGCCAAAGACCCAGCGCACAGAGTACCGCCCCTGGCAGTGCCCGCAACAGGACTCTTGATTTCATCGGGGCCGATCTGCTCGCGAGCAGGCGTTGTGCTGCGCGTGATAAACTGAATTGTTCAAGACTGAAATTCTGACTCGCGCTCGCATGGAGTTTCTTTGAATCAGGCTGTACTCACTCTGGAGCAAGCGATTTTGCGGTTTGGCCGCGAGAAACGCAACGCCCGCCGCGTAGTCTTCACAAACGGCTGCTTCGATCTCCTGCACCCGGGTCATATCTGGACCCTCGAGCAAGCCAGGGGGTTGGGCGACGTATTGATCGTGGGTTTGAATAGCGACAGGGGCGTGAGGGAATTGAAGGGTGAGGGGCGCCCGGTGCTGCCCGAACGCGAGCGTGCTGAAATCCTCGCCGCGCTCGAATGTGTCGACGCAGTGGTGATCTTTGACGAGCCGACGCCTCGCGAGGTGATTGCCCGCCTCCTCCCGGATATTCTCGTCAAAGGCGGCGACTGGGCGGGCGACAAGATCGTAGGCAGGGAAGAAGTGGAAGCCGCCGGTGGGCGCGTCGTCTCCGTGCCTGTGGTGCAAGGCCACTCGACTACGGAAATTTTGGGGAGAATTCGCGGCGGCGCGCAAGCTTCCGGCGCGAAGCGTTGAAGACTCTCCCTGTGAAGAAATTTTTTAATGATCCTCCCGGTTGTACGTGAACGGCTAGAAGGTATACTGCGCCACCTTGCCGTCGAGGGTGCGGTTGCCGCTTTGCGAGCCAACGCGGAATGCATCTCGCTCGCGGGTCTTCACGACGTTGCCAAGGGGCTCATCGCTGCCTATTTCACGCATGAGGTCCGGCGACCTGCTTTTTTCGTGACGGAATCGAACCGCCGGGCCGAGGCCCTCGCCGAAACGATCCGTTTCTTTTCGAGTGTGTTCCCCGGCCCGACCGGTGGCGTTGGAACGCTCCCGGCATTTGATACTTTGCCCTGGGAAACGCAGAGTCCACACCCTGACATTCTGGAGCGCCGCGCCGCCACGCTCTATCGTTTGGCGGACGGACAAATTTCGCTGGTTATCGCGCCCGTTGCCTCCGCGCTGTGGCGATTTTCCGATCCGACCGTCTACCTCGGCCTGGCGCGCACGCTCGCGACCGATGCGGAGATTCCGCTTGAGGAGCTGATCGCGCATCTCGCCGGTGTGGGTTACACACGTGCGGAAATGGTGGAGCTCCCTGGACAGTTCGCCCTGCGCGGAGGGATTGTCGACGTATTCTCACCCGAAGCCCCGCGCCCGGTCCGCATCGAGCTGCTCGGCGACACTGTCGAATCGGTCCGCGAGTTCGATCCCCGTACACAGCGCTCCATCGCTCCTGTTGTGCGGACGACCTTTTTGCCGCTCACGGAATGGACTCTCGCCACCTCGGCTGCTAAAAATGCCCAGGACACTGTCCACGAGGGAGTCCCGGAGTTTTTCGGTCCGCGGAACCGTCCCGGCGATAGCGCTCTTTTCGAGTTAGCGGAAAGCTCGTTGCGGCCAATCGTTTTTCTGGATGAGCCGCAATTATTGCCCGAGGCGGTTGTGAAACATCTTGCCGCGGCAACCGCGATTTATGAACGCTATGGGCAAGCTACCGCGCCCCCTCCCGAACATTATCTTATGTCGGAAGCCGAACTTTCTTCTTCTTTGAACAAGACTTCACAAATTCATCTGGAGCGGCTTGCCCTGAATGCTGCCTCGTCGCTTCAGTTTGAATTGCCCTCCAGGCCGAGCCCCCGATTCCACGGCGATGTGGTGGGCTGCATGGGCGACGTGAAATCGCAACTCGTCGCAGGAGGAAGCGTCTTTCTGACTGCTGCAAGCACCGGCGAGATCGAGCGCTTCGCCGATATTTGCCGCGACTACGATGTGCCATACGTGCTCGGCGAGTCGGAAGATGCGGCGGCCGGATTCACGGCTGAAAGGGCGCGCGAGTCGGCGGCGCTGGTGTTGATTCGCGCTCCATTCCCGGAAGGTGCGACGTTTCCTGATTCGCGGGTCACAATTTTTGGGCACGCAGACCTTTTCGATGTCGCGCCTGCGGTCGAGCGTCCGAGCCGCAAAATTCGCACGTCAGGCTTCTTTAGCGACTTCGCGGAACTCAAGCCGGGAGATTTCGTGGTCCACGTGGACCACGGCATCGGCCAGTTCGACGGGCTCCGCCAGATTGAATCGGACGGTCGCCGCGGCGAATTCATGCTGCTGAAATACGCGGAGGACTCGCGGCTGTACGTGCCGCTCGAGCGCATGGACCTGGTGCAGAGTTACCGCGTGGTCGAAGGCGGGCATCCCGCGCTCGACAGGTTGGGGGGAACGGCATGGACCGCGCGCAAGACGCGGGCGCGAAAATCCGTGGAAGAGATGGCCGACAAACTCCTCGCCCTGTATGCCGAAAGGAAAACGACTCCGGGCGTGGCGTTTTCGCCGGACGGGAATTTTCAGCGCGAATTTGAAGACGCTTTTGAGTTCGAGGAAACTCCCGACCAGGTCACTGCCATCGCGGACATTAAGCGGGACATGGAGCGAGCCGCGCCCATGGACCGCCTGCTCTGCGGCGATGTGGGATACGGAAAAACCGAAGTGGCCATGCGCGCTGCGTTCAAGGCCGTCGCGGATGGCAAACAGGTTGCCCTGCTTGCGCCTACCACGATTCTCGCTTTCCAACATTTTGAAACGTTCAAGCAGCGCTTCGCCCCTTTTGCGGCACGCATTGAAATGCTCAGTAGATTCCGAAGCGCGGCGGAACAAAAGCAAATTCTCTCCGAGCTGGAGACGGGCAAAGTGGACGTCGTGATTGGCACGCACCGCCTTCTTTCCAAGGACGTAAACTTTCACGATCTTGGCGTGCTGATCGTCGATGAGGAGCAGCGTTTTGGAGTTGCGCACAAAGAACGGTTGAAAGAGATGCGCAAAAACGTGGACGCGCTGGCGCTCTCGGCCACGCCAATCCCGCGCACACTCCACATGTCGCTCGTTGGTCTGCGCGACATGTCCGTGATTGAAACGCCTCCGCGGGACCGTCTGGCAATTCAAACCGTCGTCGCTCCGTTTCAAGAAGAGCTGGTAAAGCACGCCATAGAAAATGAACTCGCGCGCGAAGGACAGGTCTATTTCATTCACAATCGCGTTCAGTCGATCTATTCCCTGGTGGCGCTGGTGGCAAAGCTGGTGCCCAAAGCGCGGGTGGTGGTGGGCCATGGACAAATGAGCGAGAAAGACCTGGAAAGCGTAATGCTGAAATTCATTCGCGACGAGGCAGACGTGCTGGTGGCCACGACCATCGTCGAAAATGGTCTGGACATTCCCCGCGCCAACACCATTCTCATCAATCGCGCCGATCGCCTGGGCCTGGCTGAACTGTATCAATTGCGCGGACGGGTTGGACGATCGAGCCAGCGCGCGTATGCGTATCTGCTGGTGCCGCCGGAAACTTCACTTTCCGATATTGCCCGGCGCCGGCTTTCCGCGATGAAAGAGTTCAGCGAACTGGGCGCGGGCTTCCGCATCGCCGCGCTCGATTTGGAGCTTCGCGGCGCGGGCAACATGCTGGGACGCCAGCAACACGGGCACATCGAAGCTATCGGCTTCGATCTGTACTGCCAGATGTTGGAGCGCGCCGTCTCGAAGTTGAAAGGCGAGGAGGCTGCGCCGGAACTGCGCACCACACTCAGTCTTGGTTTCGACGTTCGAATTCCGCAAGATTACATCCCCAGCGAAAACCTGCGGTTGCGCACCTACAAACGCATCTCCACGATTGCCACCGATGAAGAAAAACAGGACGTGCGCCGGGAACTCGAGGACCGCTTCGGCAGCATACCCGTTTCGGTAGAAAACCTTTTGGAGTACGCGGTGCTCAAATCGATGTGCGAGCAGCTGCGCATTTCCGCGGTCGAACGGCAGGGAAGCCGCGTGGCTATCCGGTTCCATCCTGAAACTACTCTGGATCCAGCCAGGCTTGTGACGGTAGTGAGGTCGCGCAAGGGGATTAAACTGGATCCCACCGGCGTACTTTGGCTGGACGTAACGCGAGGGGAGCCGGTGCCCGGTGCCGTGAGAAACGTATTGCTAGGGCTGCAAGGGCAAGGCTAAACTTTACAAGTGAGGAAATACATGAAGAAGATTGCAATCATTGGCGCGCTTTGCGCAGCGGTGCAGATCGCGTCCGTGACCCTGGCGGCCCAGGAAAAGCCTGCTGACGCGCCCCCCCCGCAAACTAAACCGCCAGCAACGGTGGCGCGCAAGCCTGCTGCTCCCGTTATGCCTGCTCCGGGCACGAACGGAAAAACAGTTGAAGAAATCATCGCGCGCGTGAACAACGAGATCATTTCACGCTCGGAGTACGAGAAGGCTAAAAACTCTGCGGAAGAAGATGCGAAGCAGGAGTGCGCCTCGAAGTGCACCCCCGATCAACTTCGCGCGGTCATCGATGAGCGTCAGAAAAACGTCCTGCGCGACCTGATCGACCAGTCGCTACTCGTCCAGCGCGGCAAGGATATGGGCATAAGCGTCGAGCCCGAAGTGATTAAGAAGCTGGATCAGATCCGCATCCAGAACAACCTGGGCAGTATGGAAGATCTCGAAAAAGCTGTTTCGCGCCAGGGCGTCAACTGGGAGGATTTCAAGAATAACATTCGCAGCGGAATTTTGACGCAGCGCGTGATCAGCAGCGAGGTGGGATCGCATCTGAACATCAGCAAGGACGAAGTCCAGAAGTATTACGACGCACACCAGAAGGAATTTATCCGGCCGGAACAGGTGGCGCTTCGCGAGATTGTGGTGAACACGTCCGGAAAGAAAGATTCCGAACTCCCGGACCTGAAGAAGAAGGCAGAAACCGCGCTGCAGCGCGTCAAGGACGGTGAGGACTTCGGCGAAATTGCCAAGCGCCTTTCGGACGGTAGCACGGCGAAGGAAGGCGGCTTTTTGGGTATTTATAAGCGCGGCGAGTTGGCCAAGGAACTGGAAGATATCGTTTTCAAGATGAAGAGAAACGAACTGACGGATGTGATGGATACGAAGCAGGGTTATCTCGTCCTGCAGGTTATGGAGCATTACGACGAAGGGCAGCAGCCGCTCACCAAAGTCGAAAACGAAATTATGGACAAGCTATATTCGAAAAAAATGGAGCCGGCGTTGCGCGATTATCTGAAGACGCTGCGCGAGCAAAGCTACGTGATCGTCAAGCCGGGCTTTCAGGACATAGCCGGCGGGGGAAATTCCGAGATTCAGGAAGTCAGCGCGACGCCAGAAGCAAGCAAGAGCAAGAAAGGGCATAAGAAATTCCTTCTGTTTGGAAAGAGACCGAGCGACGGCGCATGAAGAATTCCTTTGTCAGCGATTTGAATTCCGAGCAGAGTATCACCACGTTTTTTCTCGTTTGCGAGAAAGAGATTCGCAATACGCGGGAAGGAAAGCCGTACCTGCGGCTGGAGCTTGGAGACCGCAGCGGCACCATCGAAGCGCGGATGTGGGATCAATTTGAAGTTCCTGCCCGGGACGTGAATCGTGACGACTTTGTGAAGGTGCAAGCGCGGGTTGAGATCTACCGGAACAAGCCGCAGCTTTCGCTCCAGCAATTGCGGCGCGCCAAGCCCGAGGAAGTCGAGCTGGCCGACTTTCTCCCTCAAACTACCGCGGATGTGGACAAATTGTACGCACAGCTTTTGGATTTTGCCGGATCGATCGGGAATCCCTGGCTGAAAAAACTGGTAAACGGAATCATTACAAATCCAAAGATCGCAACCCGCTACAAGCGCGCGCCCGCTGCGAAAGTGATGCATCACGCCTACCTCGGAGGATTGATCGAGCATGTGGTCGGATTGTGCGGGTTGGCGAAGCAAGTGGCGGAGCATTATCCCGAATTGAATCTGGATTTGTTGCTGACCGCGGCGATCTTGCACGACGTGGGCAAGCTCGACGAGCTATGCTACGACCGCGCAATTTCGTACACCACGGAAGGACAGCTGCTGGGCCACATCGTGATGGAGGTCGAGACGGTTTCCAAGGCCATCGATGCGATCGACGGATTTCCGCCTCCATTGAAAACGGTCGTGCAGCATCTCCTCATCAGCCATCACGGACAATATGAATTCGGCTCACCGAAGTTGCCGATGATCCGGGAAGCCATGGTGTTTCATTACCTAGACGACCTGGATTCAAAATTAGCGGCCGTGCGAACGGGGCTGGCAACCGAATCAGGCGAGGAAGAATGGTCCGCATACAGCGGCGCGCTGGGCCGCCGCTTCTTGAAGCTAGACGAATTTCTTAAGGGGAAAAGCGGGCCAGCGGATGCGCCGTAGTATGTAGTAAGAGAAATGATTCCAGCTTCGTTTCAAATTCGGGATTTGACGATCCGCCCGGCGGCAGTGCTCGCGCCGATGGCCGGCGTCACCGACACGCTTTTCCGGCGCGTAATCCGTGGGCTGGGCGGCTGCGGCCTGTTGATGACGGAGTTCACGAGTTCCGAGGGCATCACGCGTAATGCCAGCAAGACGCTGCGGTATCTCTATTTTCAGGAGGACGAGCATCCCATCACGGCGCAGCTCTTTGGCGCGAATCCGGCGGTAATGGCGGACGCGGCGCGAATGGTCGAGGGCCTGGGTTTTGACGCGGTGGACATCAACCTGGGGTGTCCCGCGAAGAAAGTGGTGAAGTGCGGGGGTTCCGGGCTGCTACGGGATCTTCCCTTGCTGGGAGAAATATTCCGCGCGGTGCGCTCGGCGGTGCGAATCCCGCTGACCATCAAGCTCCGCGCGGGGTGGGACGAGAATTCCATCGTGGCAGTGGATGTTGCGAAGCTGGCCGAGTCCGTGGGAGTGGAAGGCATCGCGGTGCACCCGCGAACGAGGGTGCAAGGCTACAACGGGCGCGCGGACTGGGGAATTATCACAGCGGTGAAGCAAGCTGTAAAAATTCCTGTGATTGGAAACGGCGACATCAACACGCCGGAAGATGCGGCGCGGATGGGGCAGGAGACGGGTTGCGATGCGATCATGATCGGTCGCGCAGCGGCCACTAACCCGTGGATTTTCTCGCAGATGGCGCAATACGCCGCAACAGGCCGCTACGACACGCCGACCGATGCCGACCGGCACCAGTTACTTTCCGGCTACTACCGGGAAATTAATACTGCCAAGCTGCCCGATGCTGTCGGCAAAATGAAGCAGTTCGCCTGCTGGTTTACCCATGGCGTGGGGAACGGCAGCGAACTTCGCCGCAAGGTCCATGCGGCGAGGACGCCGAGCGAGGTGCTCGAGAGCGTAGAACGCTTTTTCGAGAGCCGCGCAGGCACAGGGGAGGGCCCAACCAATGATCGAGCTCAGCCCGCTCGTCTCGAAACAGCGGTCGGAACGTAGAATCTCTGTCCGTTTGCCGCTGCAAATCCGAGGGCGCGATAGCCGCGGGGTCATCTTCGAGGAAGAAACTTCCAGCGAGAACCTTTGTCGGAACGGCGCTGCCTTCCTGTCGCGTTTCGATGTGGCGATAGGTTCCGACCTGGAAATCCGCATACCCACGCCGCGCTTTACGCCAAGGCGAAGCGATCCCGATTTTGCCACCCAGGGCCGTGTCGTGCATGTGGTGGAATCGCAATCGGATGGGGAGCGACTCGTAGGCGTGCAATTCACCGGGCCGAGATTTCAGCGACTGTTTCGGTCCGAATCCGTAGGTTAGCGTCAGGAAACCCGGCTAGCTTAACTTCAACAAGATTTCCCGGCAATCTTTCCAACTTTTGTCCTTCTCTTTTGCGACAGGGAGCTGATGCCCTGTACCTACCCCCGTATTTTTGGAAAAAAGAGTGTGCAAGCCTTTGAGCGCGGAAGAGTTAGGGGGAATTCACCTGTTGCACTTGAAGGCAAAGAGTGCGTAAGCTGCTGAATTTGCGGAAGAAGAAAATAAGGGAATATTGTCAGCGCATCGAGATGTCCAATTAGCATCCCGGTCGTCAACTGAGCCTTCGAGCATACCCCTCCCAAGCTGATGGAAGCGGCGACTCTCTCCCGCACGAAGTTCTAGAGTGGGCCGCCCTCACCCCCCTCGAAGGCGCGCTTGACAGCGTAGGACAGGTGCAGAAGAATGTTGGCCCCTGCTTTAGGGATGGAGTCCTTCCCGAAGAAATACCAATAAACTTCCAATACGAGCTGAGAGGAGAACCACAATGGCAAAGAGCGCCGCGACTCGAGCAAAGGTACCGGATAAGACCGCCCCAGAACTGACAACAGATCTCAGCCGCGAGGGTGTCGCCGAGATCTCAATCGCCTTGCGTCAATTACTCGCCGACGTTTTTGTCTTATACGTGAAGGCCAAGAATTTTCACTGGCACATGAGCGGGAAGCACTTTCGTGATTACCACCTGCTTCTGGACGAGCACGCCGAGCAAATCTTTGCGATGACGGACGACATTGCGGAAAGAGCGCGCAAGATCGGCGGGACGACGATTCATTCCATCAACGAGATCTCCCGGCATCAGCGTTTGAAGGATAGCGACCAGGAGTCCATGAGTCCGGAAGACATGCTTGCCGTGCTACATAGCGACAACCGGGAACTGACCCGCTTTCTGCGGGCCACACATGAGGTCTGCGAAAAGTACAACGACGTGGCGACCGCAAGTCTGATTGAGAACTGGATTGACGAGACGGAACGCCGAACGTGGTTTTTGTCAGAAGTGGTCGGCGACCTGTAGTGGTTGCGCGATAATTGGTTCGGAGAAGGAACTTTCAGCCGCTTGTGAAAACACCCGAACAGTAAGTTACTGAGAGGGTTGAAATTGAGATTCTTCGGGCATCCTCGTCGGATGCCCTCAGAATGACAAGTTATGCTTTTTCTGCAACCTGTCTAGAGGGGGAAAAACGTCACTGGAGTGCAAGGCAATGCAACATTGGAGTGTATTCAAGAGAAAGGAGAAACTTCTATGGCGACAGTCACGACGAAAGACGCCACGCAGATCTATTACAAGGACTGGGGCAAAGGACAACCGATTGTTTTCAGCCACGGTTGGCCGCTGACGGCGGACGACTGGGACGGGCAGATGCTGTTCTTTGGCCAGCATGGCTATCGGGTCATCGCGCATGACCGGCGGGGGCACGGGCGCTCCGACCAGACGTGGGACGGCAACGAAATGGACACATACGCGGATGATGTCGCTGCGTTATTTGAAAAACTCGATCTGAAGGACGCAATAATGGTTGGGCACTCGACCGGGGGCGGTGAAGTCGCCCACTACCTAGGCCGCCACGGCGCCAAGCGTGTTGCCAAGGCGGTGCTAATCAGCGCTGTGCCGCCGCTCATGCTGAAGACAGAAAAGAATCCCGGCGGTTTGCCCATCTCGGTCTTCGACGGCCTCCGGGCGCAACTCACGGCAAACAGGCCGCAGTTCTACAAGGACATCAGCATGCCGTTTTACGGATACAACCGGCCGGGCGCAAAGATTTCGGAGGGTATCCGTGAGCACTGGTGGTTGCAGGGCATGATGGGTGGGGTCAAGGCCCACTATGACTGCATCAAGGCTTTCTCGGAAACCGACTTCACCGAGGACCTGAAGAAAATAGACATTCCCGTGCTGGTGATGCATGGTGACGACGATCAGATTGTGCCAATTGGCGCTGCGGGTCTCATGTCCGCGAAAATATTGAAAAAAGCAACGCTCAAGGTCTATCCGGGCTTTCCGCATGGCATGCCCACCACCAACGCGGACCAAATCAACGCCGACCTTCTGGCGTTCTTTAAAGGCGTAGGGGCAACAGCGACGGCGTAGCGAAGGGCCGTTTCTGAATGTCCCGTGCGACATGCGCGCGACGAAGAAAATTGCTGCCGCGAATCTAAATAACAGTCGCCCAAATGCTACAGGACACGACGGCAGGAGGGAGTCCGAGTTAAGCCCTGTCGGGACACAAATCTCCATCGAAATGGAGTCGATTGTTGCAGGTCCCTGTTGGGAGATCGCAAATGGATGAGCTGTCGGAAAGCAGGCCCAGCGCCGGTCTGCGGGACTACCTGGCTGCCGAGCGAACTCTTCTGGCGTGGATTCGCACGGGCTTGGCTTTGATGGGGTTTGGCTTCGTTGTGGCTCGGTTCGGGCTCTTCCTGGAACAACTTCAGTTTGCCCAACACGCTCCCTCAGTGAAGTCTTACGGGCTGTCGCTGTGGTTTGGAACCGCACTCATTGGAGCCGGCGTTGCTAGTTTCCGGGTGGCACCATGTCCGACTCGTCCGGGGTATGGATCGCGGCCAAAGAGTGCGCTCTCATTCTACGAGCCTGGTAGTTGCAGCATCATTGTTCCTAGCGTTGGTCGGACTTGGGATGGCGATTTATCTGATTTCAGTCCGCGAATCTGCGAATTCGCATTTTGGAACCGGCGAGGAGATATCCGTGGGGATTAATCCAAACAATGGGATTCTCAGCAAGCCCAGCAATCACTCGGTAGAGGAGACTCTGGAAAAACTCAAGCGAATTTTACAAGCGAAGGGAGTGACCCTCTTTGCGATAGTCGACCATTCGGGTGAAGCGGCGAAGGTGGGGTTGAAAATGCGTCCCACCAAGCTCGCCATCTTCGGCAGTCCCAAAGCCGGAACACCTCTTATGCTGGCCGCTCCCAGCAGCGCGATCGACCTGCCGCTTAAAATCCTGATTTGGGAAGACAGGGAGGGAAAAGTCTGGGTTTCTTATAACAGCCCGGCGTACTTGCAGGAGCGACATGGTTTGCCGCAAGAGTTGCTGCAAAACATAGGAGTAGTAGAAAGCTTGACAGCCGCGGCTGGGGAATAATTCTGGCCGTTCTTTAGCCAAGGATTCTAGGCGACTGGCCATCCAAAACGAAGTACTTGCGAGAACTTGAGGCCAACAATGAGCAGCGCATCCAAAGAGACTGTCAAAAACGCCAAGGTGGTGATTGTAGCTGGAGGCACCGGCGGGCTGGGACGCGCGGTCAGTTTGGCATTCCTGAATGAAGATGCTCAGGTGGTGGTGACCAATAGGAAACAGGAAGAGTTCGATAGGCTGAAGAAGTTATCAGCTGGGAACGGTGTGCGGCTCGAAGGCTACAATGTTGATGTAACGGATGAAGCGCAAGTAGGAAAGCTCATCGAAGGAGTTGTTGGGCGGCACGGACGACTCGACGCCGTGGTGAACACGGTTGGGGGCTACTCCGGAGGCGTGAAGTTGTGGGAATTGGATACGACGGTCTTCGACCAAATGCTGGCGTTGAACCTTCGCTCAGGCTATGCGTTGTCGCGCGCAGCCGTAAGAGTGATGCTCAAACAGGGAAGCGGAGCGATTGTGAATGTCGCGGCCAAAGCCGCGATAGATCATGGGGCGGGAGCTGGTGCTTATTCCGCTTCGAAGGCTGCGGCGGTAGCGATGATGGATTCGCTCGCGGCAGACCTGAAGGGGACGGAAGTCCGCGTGAACTCCGTTCTCCCCAGCATCATCGATACGGAAGCAAATCGAAAAGTGATGCCCAAGGCAGATTTCGCGAAATGGCCGAAACCCGAAGACATAGCGCGCGTAATCGTGTTCCTGTGCAGCGACGCCGCAAAAGTCATTCACGGCGCGGCCGTACCAGTATTCGGAAATAGCTGAGACTCTTCTCACCGGAGGCTAAAATGTCGATTCGGCCCGTCAAGCGACTCCTCAAGTCCAAGCCGACCATCGAGGGTGCGGGAGTTCACCTGCGCCGCGCATTCGGTTTCCACAACACATCCGATTTTGATCCGTTCCTGCTGCTTGACGACTTCCGCAACGACATTCCGGCGGATTACCTTGCGGGCTTTCCCTGGCATCCGCATCGCGGGATCGAGACCATCACGTATGTCCTCGCGGGAACGGTGGAGCACGGCGACAGTATCGGCAACCGTGGCGCGATCGCCGCGGGAGACATTCAATGGATGACAGCGGGCCGGGGGATCATTCACCAGGAAATGCCCAAAGGCGATCAGGATGGCCGCATGCACGGCTTCCAGTTGTGGGCGAATCTCCCCGCGTCGCTCAAAATGACGGCGCCGCGGTACCAGGAGGTGAAAGCGGCGGAAATCCCGGAAGTTACGGACGACGACGGTACCCGGGCGCGCATCGTGTGCGGCACTTTCTGGGGGAAGAGGGGCCCGATCGAGGGCATCGCGGCCGACCCAGTCTACATTGACGTGTCGGTTCCTCCGGGAAGGCGAAAAGCGCTGCCGGTGGAGACGACGCGGCACGCGTTTGCTTACGTTTTTGCAGGCGCGGGGAAATTCTGCAACGCATCCGGTCCGCTAGCGGTGCCGACTGAGTCCGTCGGGTGGCTGGACACAACGCCTCCGAAGGATGCGGAGGACCGTTCACTGGTGCTGTTTGACCAAGGCGACGAAGTTGTTGTGCAAGCTGGGGAGGACGGGATCCGCTTCCTACTCGTGACAGGCAAGCCACTACAGGAGCCGGTCGCGTGGTACGGGCCCATCGTCATGAATACGCAGGAGCAGCTGCGCGAGGCATTCAACGAGCTACAGAAAGGAACATTCCTCACCACGGAGAAGAGCTGAACAGGAATATACGAGGGGAATTTCGGTTAGAAGGCAAAGATGGACACTCAAACGAAAATGCCCGAGTATCGGGAACGTTCAAGGAGAAGATTCTTAATAAGGTGTTCGGGTTCCTCGTCGGGCAGGGCTTTGGGCTGCCTTACAACTACCTACTTCAGGTGCAAGGACGGAAGAGCGGACGGATTTACTCGATGCCGGTCAACCCCTGAAGATTGACGGCAAGAAGTTTTTGGTCGCACCGAGAGGGCGGACGCAGTTGGACTCGGACCTGGAAGCATTTCGTGCTGTGGCGCAGCATTATCCGGTGTTTGAGTTAGTCCCCGTTTAAGTCCAGATTCTTCATCTCGAAAATGTTTTCGGGAGATGGCAAGTAGGTTAGACTCTGCCTGCATTTTGCGGGGAGCGAGCAGAATTCGTAGGAGGGAAGAACGATGGAATTAATCATCTCGAAGCTGGTGCGGCAGTTCGAACAGGGAAAGATGACACGGCGGCAGTTGATCAAGAGTTTGGCATTGACGGTAACCGCGCCAACGGCGGCGGGCGCCGCCTCGAGTGAGGCCGCAGAGCCGAAGGGCTTTACGGCTGTCACCGTCAATCACATTTCGTATCAGGTGGCGGACTACGCGAAGACGAGGGACTTCTATGCCGATCTGTTTGGAATGAAAATCTCACATGACGATGGGAAACAATGTTTTCTCGAATTTGGGGATACGTTTCTGATTCCGCGAAACCACCCGTCCAACACGCCTCGGATTGACCATATCGCGTATACGATCGACAACTGGGACAAGAATGCGGTCGAAGCGGAGCTCAAGCGCCGGGGGTTGCAGCCGAAACCAGACACAGAAAACAGCTTCCACGTGGAGGACCCGAACGGGTTTGATCTGCAGATCAGCGGAAAAGAGATGAAGCCCTACGTAATTTGAAATGCAAGCCGGCGGTAAGGCGGGTGTCCGATGAGTTTAACTGATAACTGATATAAACTCCCAGTGAGGCCAGCGTTTTGTTTCTAGGAGCAGTCGCGCATTTGTTGGGAGTGCTGAGTTACTCTCCGGGCCCGGGTAGTTCCCGGTGACTGATGAGCTGGTCGTAGGCGGCGCGGCGGGTCATCCCCCTCTCTTTGGCGGCTAATTTCAATGCTTCCTTGCGATCGAGTTTGGCCTGGTGCATGAGCTCTTCAACTCTGGCTGCCAGCGATTGGGCTGAATCGACATGGATTCCTGCCTGAGAGGGGTCAGCGGGGGCGATAAGCAGAGTGACTTCGCCGCGCGCGGGGCGTTCTTCCAGCGAAGCAGAGATCTCGGAAAGTTTGCCGCGGAGAAATTCTTCGTGGAGCTTGGTAACTTCGCGAGCAAGACAAGCGCGGCGGTCGCCGAGAATCTCGATCGCGTCCACGATACATTCGGCAACGCGGTGGGGCGCTTCGTAGAGAATGATGGTGCGGTCCTCGATGCGAAGGCGTTCGAGTGCGCGGTGGCGCTCTCCCGAACGAGCCGGGAGAAAGCCGACAAAGAGAAATTCTTCGTTGGGAAGACCGGAGGCGGCTAGGGCCGCGAGCAGAGCGGAAGGACCGGGTATCGGAATTACAGGAATCTTGTGGCGGAGACACAGAGCCACCAGGCGGTGGCCGGGATCGGAGACCAGGGGCATGCCCGCATCACTGACGAGGGCAATCTTGGCGCCCTGTTCCAGGGCAATCAGGAGTTCCGGCGCGCGGGTCATTTCGTTGTGCTCGTGATAGCTGACCAGAGGCTTGTGAATATCGTAGTGAGTGAGAAGTTTCTGGGTATGGCGGGTGTCTTCGCAGGCGATTTGGTCGGCCTCCTTCAGAATGCGCAGCGCTCGAAGAGTAAAGTCTTCGAGGTTGCCAATGGGCGTGCCAACAAGATACAGGCAGCCTGTGGAAGGTGAAGGACTTGAGGGAGAGCTCTCCAGGGTCATGGGAAAGAGTGTAGTCTGGTTTTCGCGTTGGTGAAAGCGAGGTTGAGTGTTTGGGGCGGACGCAAAGCTGAAGTGTACCTCCATGATAGAATGAGAGTTTTGGTGAAATGCGAGGAGGGTCACCTTGCCCTTGTACGAATACAAGTGCGTAAAATGCAGGCGACATACGGATAAGATTGAAAAAGTGTCAGGGCCACACTTGAAGAAGTGTCCGCACTGCGGTGGGAAAGTGGAATCCGTCGTCACCGCTCCGGCGATCAAGTTCAAGGGGTCAGGCTGGTATGTGACCGACTATGCCAGCAAATCCGGCGGAGATGGTGCAAAGACCGAAAAGACCGCAGGAGAAATAAAAGAGACAGCGGCGAAGGAAGCTTCCGGCAAGGAGAGCGCGGCAAGAGATAGTTCAAGCAAGGGGACAAGCGAAAAGAAGACGGCGAAGAAGGAATAAGAGTGAAATTCGTGGCTAGAGTTTAAGGGATTTCAGGTAGGAGCGAAAAGGATTACCCAATTCGGGATTGAGCAGCGCGAGTTCCACGGTGGCTTTCAGGAAGCCAAGTTTGTCCCCCGCATCGTAGGAAAGCCCTTCGTAAATGTAAGCCCACAAGCCTTGCTCCTGCGCGAGGATTCGTAGCGCGTCGGTGAGCTGGATTTCGTTTCCCGCGCCAGGCTTGGTGCGTTCAAGGCAATCGAAGATGGCCGGTGGCAGGACGTAGCGTCCGGTGATGGCAAGATTCGACGGGGCGGCTTCCGGCTGGGGTTTTTCCACGAGATCGCGAATGCGCAGGAGACGTGCGCCAAAGGGAGGAATGGGGGCGGGCTCGGCATCCACAATGCCGTAGAGATGCGTTTTGTCCTTGGGAACTTCCTCGACGGCGATGGCGCCGACGCCAGTTGCTTCATAGACGTCGATGAGCTGTTTTGTTGCGGGATTTTCACCGGGGATGAGAACGTCGCCGAGGAGGACGGCGAAAGGCTCGTCGCCGACGAGGTCACGCGCGACAAGAACAGCGTGGCCGAGACCCAGCGGCTCCTTCTGCCGGGTGTAGCTGACCTGAAGCATGTTGCTGATACGGCGGACCATTTCCGCCTGGTCTTTCTTGCCACGCTCCTCGAGGAAGCGTTCGAGCAAGGGAGCGTTGTCAAAATGATCCTCGATGGAGTTCTTACCCTTGCCGGTAATAATGATGATGTGCTCGATGCCGGAGGCAACGCACTCTTCCGCGACATACTGAATCTGCGGCTTGTCAACGACGGCCAGCATTTCTTTGGGCTGCGCCTTGGTGGCGGGGAGGAAACGCGTACCGAGACCTGCGGCGGGGAGGACGGCCTTGCGAACTTTTCGCGGCGGCGCGGAGTTGGGTGTGAGAGTTGCGGAATTGGTGGTCATCTAGGGTTGTGAAACCAGCAAAATGGGGCCGCGCACCATTGCTCTGGCACAGTAGCGGTGAGGCGTAGAGTTTGTCAATCAAGGCTTGGGCGTCACGATACCGAAAGAGGCACTAGGTAGAGGTGGCTTGCGCGACAGCCTCACCGGGCAATTTCCTGCTGGGAAATTGCCTCGGGACCGTGTGTGTTAGCATGAGGGTTTGTAGGCTTTGGCCTGGTGAAATGTAAATGAGTGTGCGGATATTGGGAATTGAATCTTCGTGCGATGAGACAGCGGCGGCGGTGGTGGCCGATGGTCGTCAGATTTTGTCCAGCGTGGTGGCGTCACAAATCGATGTTCACCGGAAATATGGCGGTGTGGTACCGGAGCTGGCGTCGCGGGAGCATCTGAGACAGATCGTGCCGGTGGTCCGGGAGGCCATCGCGCAGGCGGGCATGAAGCTGGCCGAGGTTGATGCAATCGGGGTAACGCAAGGACCGGGGCTCACGGGGGCATTACTGGTGGGGATTACGTACGGAAAGACACTGGCCGCAGCAATGGGGAAGCCCTTCGTGGCGGTGAATCACCTTGAGGGGCACGTGCACGCGGTTTTTCTGGAGGCCCACAAGGTGGAGAGGTCACCGCGCCTTCCAGCAGTGTGCCTGATCGTTTCCGGAGGGCATACGGTCTTGTACGAGGTGAAACCTCACGACGATGCGGCCGGTGATGGAATCCAGCTCTTTCGTTACCGGAAGATCGGGCAAACACGCGATGACGCGGCCGGTGAAGCGTATGACAAAGTCGCGAAGCTTCTGGGGCTGGGATACCCGGGAGGTCCGATTCTGGACAAGCTGGCAGCGGCGGCTGACGGCTCTCCCGCGCCAGTAAAGTTTGGACCGACGAAGACGCGAGGGAATCCCTTGGATTTCAGCTTCAGCGGACTGAAAACAGCGGTGCTGTATCATGTGCGCGAGCACGAAGGATACGGGCCGGAAATCCGTCTCCGCGAAGAAGCCCTTGCGCGAGGGGAACGAAAATTCGAGCAACTGCTGCCGCTTTGCGGTCCGAAGACGCTGGGGTTGGTGCGCGAGTTTCAGAATACCGTTGTGCGCGATCTGGTGGAACGAACGATGTCGGCAGCGGAGAAATTACAGGCCGGAAGCATTCTGGTTTCCGGTGGCGTGGCGGCAAACAGCCAGCTGCGCGCGACGTTCGAAGAGCGCGGAAAGAAAGAAGGATTCGAGATTTATTTCCCGAGCCGCGCGCTTTCCACGGACAACGCGGCCATGATCGCGGCGGCGGCGTATCCGAGGTTTCGCGCTGGGATTTTTGCCGACACCACATTAAATGCCAACGCCGGCCTTGCTCTTGCGTAGGGCAGTAGTGCACTCAATAGCGAGTGGAGCTTTTGCATAGGGCTATCAATCTGAGAAGAGCAGACGGCACGCCGTCGCCCATTCGGCCTGCGATATAATTTGACCGGCATGGATACGTCCGTAACTGATGGCGTGCAATTCGAACTGTCGAGCGACCAGTCACTGCTAGTCTACTTCGGTCGTGAAATTACACTCCAAGCACATGAACAAGTCAGAAGACTGCTATGGCTGCTTGAAGCAGAACCCATCGCAGGGATCCGTAACCTTCATCCCGCGTACTGCTCGCTCTTGGTCAAATTCGATGCGCTGAACCTACCGCACCACAAAGTGGAAACCATTCTAAGGGGGTATCTCGATCGTCTGGGAGAAGTGTGCCTTCCAGTGCCTCGTCTTGTGGAAATCCCTGTATGCTACGGCGGAGAGTACGGTCCCGACCTGAATGACGTGGCAGAGTTGAATAAGCTGACGCCTGCACAGGTGATTGAGCTGCATTCTTCGACCCGCTATCTCGTCTATTTCTTGGGGTTTGTGCCTGGCTTCGCGTATCTCGGTGAGTTGCCCGAGGCGTTGGTGACGCCTCGTCTGGCGACGCCGCGGCGAATTGTGCAGGCGGGAAGCGTGGGGATCGCTGGTAATCAAACCGGGGTGTACCCAGTTGTGACGCCCGGGGGCTGGAGGATAGTGGGACGGACACCCACCGCGATGTTCCGGGCCGACGCAAGCAGTTTGAACCTGCTGGCCATTGGCGATCGCGTGCGATTTGTGCCGATCGCGCCCGAGAAGTTCGTGGCGCTGGAGCATGCAAGAAATTGAGAAGCGAAGATGAAAGCAGATCCCCATTCGACTTCTCGACTTCGCTCAAGGCAGGCTCTCCACCGCGCGGCCGGCACTCTCCTTCGCGAGCGGAAGAAAAAGCCAGCCGCTCCGGTCGGGATGACAGGCTTGCATTTAGGAGCTCGGGAGAAGAAATGAGCCCGGCGGTGGAGACCAAATGCGGGTGATCCAGGTCCAGGCGCCTGGCCTGCTCACGACGGTGCAAGATCTGGGTCGAGAAGGATTCGGGCCCATGGGTGTTTCGCCATCTGGGGCGGCGGATGCGATTTCGCTTCGGATCGGAAACCGATTGGTAGGCAATAGAGAAGGGGCGGCCGGCCTGGAAATGACATTGCTCGGCGGTACATTCGTGTTTCCGGAAGGCGCCGCAGTGGCGCTGACTGGGTCCGATTTCGGCGCGACCCTGGATGGTGCAGCAGTCCACCCGTGGACATCAATTGAAGTGAAGCGGGGCCAGACACTTAACGTAGGGCCGACACGTTCCGGAGCGCGCTGTTATTTGTGTGTACAAGGTGGAATCGAGGTTGCGCCGCTTCTTGGAAGTTCGTCAACACATCTCTTGAGCGGGCTTGGAGGTCACGAGGGAAGAGCGCTGCGGAAGGGAGACTTGCTGAAGATCGGGGAGGCGAAGGACTCTTACCGGAAGAGAACAGTGGCTGCGAATGCGTTAAGAGATCTAACGCCGCGCAAAGTCTTGCGGGTGACGCCAGGGCCGCAAAACGAGTGGTTCTCCGAATCATCGCAACGCACTTTCTACTCGAGCGCCTATCGGGTCACGGAGGAATCTAACCGTATGGGGCTTCGACTGGAAGGCGCGCCCGTAACATTGGGCCCCGGAGGACAGATGGTCACTGAAGGCGTTTCGATTGGGGCTATTCAGATTCCATCGGGGGGCCTGCCAATTATTTTGTTTGTGGAACAACAGACCACGGGCGGGTATCCGAAGATCGCGAACGCGATCTCGGCCGATTTAAGCAGCTTGGGGCAACTTCGCCCGCGGGATGAGATTCGATTTGAACGAGTTGGGTGGGACACGGCCCGGTCACTACTTAAAGAGCAGGAGGAACTGCTGGCCTCGGAGGGGATGATATCGGGATGAACAGCGCTAACCCAAGAATTGATCTGAATTGCGATATGGGGGAGGTGCCGGAGGCCATTGTTGACGGTACGCAGGAGGCTTTGATGCCCTCAGTCACTTCCGTCAATATCGCCTGCGGAGGGCACGCGGGGGACGAACAGACCATGAAGACAACGATTGAGCAGGCCCTTCGCTGGAAGCTGGCTATTGGGGCGCATCCCGGCTATCCGGATCGCGCAAATTTCGGGCGGCTGGAGCTAGAAATGCCACTCGATGCCATCGCGGATACCGTGCGCGCACAGGTCCGGGCACTGGCAGAGATCGCCGCAAGGTGCGGGGTCAGGTTGACACACGTCAAGCCGCACGGAGCGCTGTACAACCAGGCCGTGCACAGTCGCGAACTCGCGCAAGCGATTGCAGAGGGAATTGGAAGGTGGGGCCGCGACGTCGTTGTGGTGGGCTTGGCCGGATCGCCGATGCTGGATGTCTTCCGGAAAGCTGGTTTTGCCGTGGCGGCGGAAGCGTTCGCGGACCGGAGGTATGAACCGGATGGAACATTGCGATCGCGCAAGTTTGACGATGCTTTGATCCGCGATCCCGAAGAAGCTGGACGGCAGGCATTAAGCATTGTGGAACGAGGGGTGGTGATTGCGCGCGAAGGGACGCAAGTCTCCGTTGAGGCGCAAACACTATGCATTCATGGTGACACTCCTGGCGCGGTGAAGATTGCCGCGACAGTCGCGCGGAAGCTACGGGAAGCCGGAGTTGCGCTGCGTGCGCTCTCCGAAGAGGGCGAAGATCGTGCATGTTGAAAAGACATGTGACGGTTGGTACCAGTCCCGAAAAAGAAAAGGCGGGCAACCCGCTAAGGCTGCCCGCCGAAGGGATGGAACTCAATAGCTATTCGAATTTTTCCAACATGACCGGGAATTGCAGCTTGGCTTTAGCGAGAGACTTAACAACCATGGTCTCCGCGCTTTCCGCAGATGTGTTGCGAGCGGTGGCCATCTCAGTCACGAGCAAGTACTTGGCGCGTTCGAGCATTTTCTTTTCGCGGAAGGAGAGGGGTTTACTCCGGCTGAGGGAAACGAGGCTTTTCAGGACGACAGCGACTTCGAGGAGCGATCCGGTGCGCATGCGTTCGGAGTTTTCTTTGAAGCGATGCTTCCAGTCGTGATGGGAATTGAGTTTTCCTCTTTCCAAGAACCCAAGAACTTTGGTGGACTCGTTTGAGCCGATGACAGAACGAAGGCCAACGGCCAACGCGTTGGACTGCGGAACCATCACGCGAAGACCGCTGGAGACGATGCGAATCATGAAGTAACGTTCGGTTCTACCGTTAAGAATGCCGTAGCTAATCTGTTCTACAACCCCCACGCCGTGATTCGGATACACAACCTTGTCGCCGATCTTGTAGTCCATAGCTTCGGTTGCCCCCCTAGAGGTACGCCACCAGTGTAGGGAGTTGTGCCGCAAGAGTCAAGATATATCGTCTGGAATCAGGGAGTTAGGGAAAATGGTGTGCATTTTGGCATCAGAATTGCTCGTGACAATTCAAAATCGAATGCTGCTCTCCTTTACTCGGCGATTGCCTAATTCCCCCCTGATAGCTGCCAGGTCAGCGCAACAGACGTTGCAGATTCCAAGGGATCTTAAGGATTCTGTTGGTTTTGTCTGCCTAAGTTAGAATCTAAGAGTGATTCTCCTAGCGATAGACACCTGTGATCCGCACGGCAGCGCAGCACTTCTTCACGACGACGAAGTTACGCGGGTTGTATCCCATGACACGAAAGAAGACTACTCGACCTGGCTTCTGCCTTCCGTTTCCGAGATCTTGCGGGAGTCTGGGATAAGAATGGAGGAGGTGGAAGTCTATGCGGCCGCTACCGGTCCAGGGTCCTTCACGGGCGTTCGCGTTGGTTTGACGACCGTTAAGGCATGGGGAGAGGTGTATGCTCGGCGAATCGCCGCGGTGTCGAGGCTGGAAGCGATTGCGGCGCAGGCACCAGTGCAGGTAGCTGGGGGAGTGGTGGCGGCCTTCACTGACGCCCAGCGCGGGCAGATATTTGCGGCCTTGTATCGGAGTAAAGAAGGGGAATTCCAACTTGTCGAGGAGGAGCTTGTCGTCGAGCCGGGAGAGTTTGTGGAATGGGTCGCGAAACAGTTGGGCGAGGAACGCGTGACTTGGATTTCGACGGACCCCGAGCGGATCATCGGCGCGGAGGGCTGGGTAGGAAGGGAAGAAAGGGGAGAAAAGATAGAAAGAGTTTCGCTCATACTCGCGCCAATGATCGGGAGGATAGGTTTCAGGAGGGCGAAGGAAAATCGGCTGATCGATGTTCTACGGCTTGATGCGAATTACGTTCGTCGATCGGACGCTGAAGTTCTCTGGAAGGATGAGGCGACCCGTGCCCGATGAAGGGAAGGCCACGCGCGCGGAGGGAAGAATTAGGCGGCTGCGGGCTGAGGATGCGCCTGAATTGGTCTCCATCGTGGCGACGGCATCAGGGGCGGCGGAATGGTCAGCGGAGAGTTATGAAAAGTTAAGCCGTTCGGTGGAATATCTGTCATTCGTGCACGAATCGGAGGGCCGGATTACTGGCTTTATGATCGGAAGGCGGTTTGCCGAGGAGGCGGAGGTGCTGAACCTCGCGGTGCGGCCGGAAAATAGAAAGAGGGGGATAGGCGGGAGTTTGCTGCAGGCGGCTTTAGAGGAGCTTTGCAAGTTGGGAGCTGCTCGCATCTATCTGGAAGTGCGCGAGGGCAACAAGGAAGCTAGAAGCTTCTATCAAAACCGCGGATTTACTGTGACGGGTGTGCGACCGAATTACTACGGGAAGCCGGACGAGGCGGCGGTGTTAATGGAGAAAAAACTCACAGGCTAGGACTAAATGGCCATGGGTTCCCGCTTGACGTAGGAAACCAGAGTGGTATCTTTCGACTATGTAAGCCGCTTACCCAACCTGCAGTCATGAGGAGGAACGCATGGCGGAATTGCAGCGGAACCCTCGGGACATACTTCTCCAGACAGACGCCGAGTATCAGCGTCTGGCGGAGCAGCACCAACACTACGAGACAGAACTTCAGAGAATCTCCAAGGCCCCCTACCTCAGTTCGGAAGACCTCCTGGAAGAAATCAAGCTGAAAAAGATGAAGTTGCACTGCAAGGATGAGATGGAAAGGATTGCCGCGCGGGTTCAGCGGGCGCGGGCGCACTACACGCAATAACGGCTCCGGCGCAGAGAAATTTGTCGTAGAATGACCATGCTTCGCTCGCCGAGAGAGAAGTGCGCGCGAAGATAACGAGGTCGAGTCCGGGCAGCATGGTCAAAGAGGGATTTTATTTCGGGATTCCGCCGCTCGTCCTGGGTGGCGTGGCGTTTCTGGTGCATTGGTCAATTTCGGGCATTCTGCTGGTAGGTTTTGCCGCGTTCGTATTTTCATTTTTCCGCGATCCAGAGCGGCGGATTCCAGCCGAGCCCGGCGCGGTGGTGTCTCCTGCTGACGGCCGGGTGGTGGTCGTGACGGATGAAGAGAACTCCGGCCGGGCAGGGAAAAGGATCAGCATATTCCTTGCAATTTGGAACGTGCATGTCAACCGCGCGCCGGCGGCGGGGACAATTACGAAATTGGAGTATCGGCCGGGAAAATTCCTGGCGGCGATGCACGAACGAGCTTCGGTGGAAAACGAGCAAAGCATCATTGCACTCTCTACCGACGCGGGAGAGATCACCTTCAAGCAAATTGCGGGGCTAATCGCGCGCCGCGTGGTCTGCTGGAAGAAAGCGGGGGACCGTGTGGAGCGGGGTGAACGAATCGGATTGGTGCGGTTCGGTTCACGAGTTGACCTTTGGGTGCCGAAGGAAGCCGAGATTCTTGTGGCTCTGGGCGACAATGTGAAGGGCGGATCGAGTGTAGTGGCGCGCTGGCCGGGGAAAGCCGTGGAGCAGTCTGGAAATGCCAGGACTCGGACAGAAGGTGAGGCAAATTTGGCCGGGACGGGGAAGCGGGTTTAATGATGGCAGAGTTGGAACAGCAGGAAATACCGTTCGAAGGAAAGCGAGTGCGTAATCGCAGGCTTCGGCGCGGCATCTTCCTCTTGCCAAGCCTCTTTACCGTTGGGAATCTTCTTTGCGGCTATTACGCGTCCGCCGCGACTCTGGTTGGTGGAGCAGATGATTTCGATCACGCCGCCAAAGCCATCGGACTAGCCATACTTTTTGACTCTCTGGACGGGCGCATCGCCCGCATTACAGGAACCAGCACGGAATTCGGTGTGCAATTCGATTCGCTCGCCGACGTTGTCAGCTTTGGGATCGCGCCCGGTTTGTTGGCGTACTCGTGGGGTGTCCGTCACCTTCCGGAATTTGATCATTCCACCCTTGTCCAGCAAATCGGACATTTTGGCTGGTGGTTCTGCTTTATCTTTGTAGTCTGTTGCGCCTGGCGCCTCGCGCGCTTCAATGTTCAGGGCATGGCCCCCGGCGGATCCAAATATTTCGTTGGGATGCCGACACCCGCAGCCGCAGGTCTAATTGCCGCTACGGTACATGCTTTTCCATCACCTCTACAAGACAAGACATGGGCCATCGTTTGGATCTGTATCACGCTGGGATTGGCCGGATTGATGACGAGCACCATACGCTTTTACAGCTTCAAGGACATTCCCTGGACGCGCAGGCAACCCTCCCTCGGCATAGTCCTCCTGGCGTTGCTTTGCGCGGCCATCTGGCGTTGGTCCGAGATTGTCCTATTCTTAATGGCCTCCACGTATACTCTTGTGGGGCTGTTGCTGCACGTCATCCGTTTCGCGCGTCATCGCCTAACTTCGCGGACCGCCTGATTCATGCCTTCTCTCGAGCGGGAATCCAAGCGAATCGTGATTGCCGGAGCATCTTCGCTGTTGGGGGCGGAGCTGAAATCCCTGCTGGAGGAAAGCCGTATCGGGGGATGGGATTTTCGGTTGGTAGATGAGGAAACTGCTGCCGGAACTCTGACGGAAGCAGCCGGGGAGCCAGCGGTAATCCAGCCGGTGGAAGAAGGAAGTTTTGACAGGGCGCGTTTTGTTTTTTTCACAGGCTCAATCGATTTTACGCTTGCGAACTTTGAGATGGCTCATCGCAGTGGAGCGGTGGTCATTGATCTGTCCGGGCATTCAATATCATTTGCCAATACTTTCGTCTGGTATCCACAGATAGAGAAACTTCGGGGGAAAACTCTCTCTGGGAAACCGCACCTCGCGGCCGTCCCATCTGCCGCAGCAGAAGCTATCGTCCGTCTTTCTCTTGCTCTGCGAGGACTCGGTTTGCAGAACTTAACGGCTACTGTTCTGCAGTCCGTTTCCGCGGCAGGGAGGAGAGGTATCGAAGAACTCGAAACGCAGACCAAGCAACTGCTAACATTTCAGAGTCCTGGAAAAGAGCACTTTGATGCGCAAGTGGCATTCAATTCGCTCGACCGCTTTGGCCCTGCCCGTCAAGCTAATTCGCATGGAGCCCGATTGACTCTTCGCAATGAGGTAAATGCGTGCCTGCGTGAAGGGGGCGTGCTCCCGGCGGTGGATTTGGTCCACGTGCCAGTTTTCTACGGTGTGACATTTTCGGCATGCGCGAAACTCGACGACGGAGCAAAGAAAGAGAGAATCGCAGAGGCTAGCCAACAAGCGGGATTCGCGATTCTGGATGAGTGGGGAATTGGCCCGAACAATATCAGCGCGGCAGGGGAAACAGTTATCCAATTATCGAAACCGCACGCCGATCGGCTGCAGCCCGGAACCTGGTGGTTCTGGGGAGCGGCGGATAATATTCGATTGCCCGCTTGGAACGCGGTTAAGCTGGCGGAGAAATTGTTACCTTGATCCGATTGATCAGACGGACTGCGATTATGTGGATGGGCGTGGCGCTGTGTCTTATCGGTTGCGGGTATCACGTAGCGGGGCGGAGCGACTCATTGCCCAGGAGTATTCACGTGATCGGCATCCCCGCGCTTGAAAACAAGACTACCAGCTACAGAATCGAACAAAAATTGACCGCGGCGACAGTACATGAATTTCTGGCCAGGACGCAGTTCAAAGTCACTTCGAATCCGGCGGGAGGTGACGCCGTATTGCGAGGGAAGGTGTTGAGCCTGGATGCGACACCACTGCTATTCGATACGGCCACGGGACGCGCAACGACCATGCTGGTGACCGTGAAATGCGAAATCTCGCTGACAGAAACGGCGACACAAAAGGTGTTGTACCACACGGGTAATTTTCTGTTTCGAAATGAATATGAGATTTCAACGGACGTGAAGAGCTTTTTCGAAGAGCAAGATCCAGCGCTTGACCGGCTGGCGCAGGACTTTGCGTCACGGCTGGTCGCGACGATTACGGAGAATTATTGATAACCCCGGACAGGGAAAGGCCGGGCGATAAGGGGCACCAACGAATGACGGGAGTATCCTCGGAAGAGATGTTGGCGCGGCTCGGAAAAGGCAAGCTTATCCCCGCTTTACTGCTTCTCGGCGATGAGCGCTACCTGCGCGATAAGTGCCGCATGCAGTTAATCGAAACATTTGTGCCGGAAGCCGCAAGAACCTGGGGAGTATCGCGGTATTCCGCTGACCGTGGCGAAACGCAGGCGGCGCTGGAGCAGGCTCAAACTCTGCCGATGCTCTCGCCGCAGCAGGTCGTATTCCTGGAAGACGCTGAAGCGATCGAAAAGCTAGGAGAGAAAAACCGCGAGCAAGCGGTAGCGATGATCGAGAGCTACCTTGGCGACCCGGCGCCATTCACGGTACTGGTGGTAGAGGCAACCGGGTTGGACCAGCGAATGAAACTGGCCAAACTTCTGACGGACAAAACTCTGGTCGTTGATGTGGGATTGGGTGGAAACCCCGACAAACGGCAGGAAGCAGCCGTGGCGCTAGCGCGTGCCCTTGGCAAGGAACAGGGCGTCGTTTTTGAGCAGGGCGCTGCCGAAGATCTTGCGGAGTTTGTCGCCGCGGATCTAATGCGGCTGAAGACAGAGATTGACAAGTTGGCAACGTTTGCCGCCGCGCGCAAAGTAATCCGGCGGGAAGACGTGAGCGCCTTGGTGGTTTCTGAAAAGACCACGACGGTCTGGGAATTGGCGGACCTGCTGGCGACGCGGCAGTCGAGCAAGGCGCTGGAATTTCTGAATCGCTTGTTGCGCGACGGCGAAGAACCCTTGTTGTTGCTCGGGGCCATGGCATGGATGTATCGCAAGCTGATCGAAGCGAGCGAGGTCAAAAGCGTCACGAACGGCGGGCAAGCCGCGCGCGCTCTGGGGATGCGTCCGGAGCAAGCCGAACTGGCGCTACGGAGCGCGCAGAAGATTCCGAAAACTCGGTTGCTCGATGGTTTGCGAGCCTTGCAGAAAGCGGATGACCGTTTGAAAGGCGGCAGAGAGGATGCCCGCGCGGTCATGGAATTTCTGATAACGGAATTGACCGGAGCGCGAGCCGGTGCAGCACGATAAAGCTCCGTGTCGAAGTAACTCCGGAGGCTCTCCGGCGCTCACGTAGATACCGATGGAAAGAGCCACGTCCCGCGCCCGCAAGTGAATCCCTAACTCAACTGAGGATGAATGGCTATTATGCCTTCGCGGATTTGAGTGTGTTGAAGGCCAGCGATAGGCGGGACTTGTAGCGGTTGCCAGTATTCTCGTGCAGCACGCCTTTTGTGATGGCACTATCAATCGCCGACATGGTGGGATGCAAAAGATTACCGGCGACGGTGAAGTCGCCCGTGGTAATGGCGGTGCGCAGACGCCGCATCAGTGTACGGACCCGGGTGCGGTTCGCTCGGTTGACTTCGGCGCGTTGGCGAGATTGCGCCGCCCGCTTCAAAACAGACTTTTTCTTTTTCTTAACTTTGGTAGCCTGTCCCTGGGCCATCTATCGCTCCTTTTGCGTGCAACTCAAACTTCTAACGGTAAACGAGGTACGAGGCTTTGTCAAACGAGGTAAAGGGCCAGAATCCAGCGCAAATCTTGACGGGAACCTCCCCGAGAACAACGGGAATCTCCGCAAAGAGCGGGGACATCGGCCTGCCTCCAGGGAGGGCGGCACAACCGGGGCAAAACAAGCACGACGAGTTGCGGCTCCTGGTGAATTCTAGACACCCCATTATCACCGTCGAAACTCCCGAAGAGGAGCGGTTGGAGGAGCTTCTGTTTGACGTCGCATCAGAGCTGAGCGTTCCCCTGTACGAGTGGAGCGTCACGACAGGACTTTCTAAGGCGCGAGGCGCACCGATCTACAACACGGATCAACCGGAGATGGCGCTGGCTAATATCGGCTTGATTCAAGGCGACGCCATTTTTTTGTTAAAGGATTTTGCGCGGTATTGCGAAAACGACCGCATCTGCCGGCGGCTTCGAGAGCTAGCCGAGAAATTCCGGGCGGCACGGAGGTCCATAGTGATCACGGCGGCGTCATTGGAGCTACCGCCGGGCCTCGCGGGCGATACCGCACCATTCGGGTTGGACCTGCCGTCAGCGGAAGAGTTGCTTCCGGGTGTGAAGAGTGTCCTGGCGGAACTGAACCGCGAGCAACAGATTCCAATAACACTTGACGCAAATGGGATGGGGGCAGTCGCGCGGAATCTTGTCGGCTTGCCACAAGAGGAAGCGCTCAGAACGCTGCGGATGTGCATCCTGGCCAGGCGTGGCGCGGGCGCCGGGCTGCCGGATGCCGTGTTGGACGCCAAGCGCCAGACGATGCGCGGCGGGGGCCTACTGGAGTCGGTGCGGCGAGACACAACATTTGGCGACGTGGCGGGACTTCGGCGCTTGCGGGAGTGGATCGACAAACGGCGCAGCGCTTTGACGCCGGAAGGTCGCCGCTTCGGATTGGAACCTCCCAAAGGACTGCTAATCACAGGCGTGCAAGGGTGCGGGAAGAGCCTGGCAGCGCGAGCGGTGGCAGGAGAATGGGGTTTCGAACTGGCGAGACTGGAGGCAGGGGCGCTCTATGACAAGTACGTGGGCGAAAGCGAAAAGAAACTGCACAAGGCGCTGGAGCTAGCGCAGAAAATGTCGCCGCTGGTGCTGTGGATAGATGAGATCGAGAAGGCCTTTGCGTCGGCGGGGGCGAGTGGTGACGCGGATGCCGGTTTGTCGCAACGCATTCTGGCGACGTTGCTGACCTGGATGCAGGACCGCGAGGGTGGCGTGTTTCTAGCGGCGACATCGAACAATATCTCGGCCTTGCCTCCGGAGATGCTGCGCAAAGGACGGTTTGATGAGATTTTCTTTGTCGACCTGCCCATCGCTGAGGTTAGGAGTTCTTTGTTCGCCCTGCACTTGCGGAAACGCGGCCGGGATGACAAATCATTCGACCTCCCTCAATTGGCCAAGGCAAGCGAGGGATTTTCCGGCGCCGAGATTGAGCAGGCCATCGTCGCGGGGCTCTTCACGGCCTTCGAGAAGAAGCAGCCACTGACGACAGAGATCCTTCTGTCAGAGGTTAGGGAAACGCAGCCGCTGAGCGTGACACGCGCGGAAGACATTCAATCCATTCGGGAATGGGCGCGGAGACGAGCAGTTCCCGCGGATTAGCCGGCGCACCCGAAAGCCAGCGAACGCGTTTGCGGATATCATCAGCGCGTAACTTGACCGGCGCACGTGGGTGGGATAGGGTGTTAGAAGTTTCTCCCTGAGTTGACCTGACGGGTCAAGCGCTATTGAGGAGGAAACTGTCGTCGGCCGCCTGGTTTCCGTGTCAGGAAGACCTTCCACTTGAATGCGACGTACCGTTCACATTTCCGGAAAAATCGAACCCTTCTTCGGAACGCTGGATGAAAATGTGCGTTTGCTGGAGGACTCGTTGCGGGTGCGCACGCACCTGAACGACACGCGGCTGACCATTGAAGGCGAGCAAGAGAACGTCGACCAGGCGGTGAAAATCGTCGAAGAGTACAACCATTTGACGCGCCACGGGAAAACCCTCTCCAGTGAGGAAGTAAAGTCGCTGCTACGCGTAGCTACCGAGGAGCCGCACGAATCTCCGCGCGGGATGTTTGAACACAGCCGGACACGCTCGTTCGGAAAGAAAAGCGTGACGCCGAAAAACGCGAGCCAGCGGCGCTACATGGAAGAGATTGAAAAACACGACATGATGTTTGGCATCGGACCCGGGGGAACGGGGAAGACGTATATCGCCGTGGCCATGGCTGTAAGCGCCCTTTTAACAAAACAGGTCAACCGAATCATCCTTGCGCGTCCAGCGGTAGAGGCTGGGGAGCGGCTTGGGTACTTGCCGGGTACACTGCAACAAAAGATCGACCCCTATATGCGGCCGCTGTACGACGCGCTTTACGACATGCTGGATGCTGACAAGCTGGAGAGATTTCTCGAGAAGGGTATCATCGAAGTGGCGCCCCTGGCGTTCATGCGCGGCCGCACGCTGAACGATTCCTTTGTGATTCTGGACGAAGCGCAGAACACGACCAGCGAGCAGATGAAGATGTTTCTCACCCGGCTGGGATTCAATTCCAAGGCGGTGATCACCGGCGACGTTACGCAGATCGATCTGCCCGCGGGACGAAAATCCGGATTGATTGAAGCGCTGGAGATTTGCGGGCAAATCACGGGAATCGGTGTGGTGCAATTTAACGAGAAGGATGTGGTAAGGCATAACCTGGTGCAGCAGATCATCCGCGCGTATGAAGAATTCGAGGTCGGTCAATCGCAGAATCGCCTGGCTTTCGAAAGTAACAGGCTTGCGGCCCGCGGGAAACAGCCCGGAACACAAGCAGTTCAAGAGCCCACCAAAGAAATTCGGCAGGAATGATTGTCAGTCGCCAGCGAAAGGTGCAATTGGACCGGCGGTCCTTGGAAACATTCTGGCGGCGGGTGAGAGACGAACTGGGTCTCGGGGAAGCGGAGGCGGCAATTTGTCTCGTGAGCGACGCGGCGATCGCGCGGATGAATATGGAGTTCCGCAAGAAGAAAGGACCCACGGACGTTTTGTCTTTTCCGTCTGTGCACCGGCAGCGGCCCGTAACGATTGAAGGGGGACGCCGCAAGAAGAAGCTGGAGAGGGAGCTTGGCGATATCGTTATCTCTCCTGCGACTGCGCGCCGCAATGCCAAAAAGCAGGGCAGGACCCTGGCAAGCGAAATGCGAATTTTAATGCTTCACGGCATTCTGCACCTGCTCGGTTATGACCACGAAACCGACAACGGACGAATGAATCGCCTCGAGCGCAAACTGCGTCGACGCCTCGGTTTGGTATGAATACGCTCTCCTGGCTCTACGTATTGGGCATTTTTCTGTTGGCTCTCGGCCTGCCCGTTCTTTCCTACCTCACGCTGATTTATCGCGAACTCGGCCGCATGACGACGGGACGTGTCCATGAGCATTTGGAGATTTTTGAGGCGGAAATCGAGCCCAAGCTGCGGATCAACCGGCGAAGCGGTGGGCGAACATTTCGCATCCTGGGACATTTTTGGCTGGCGTTTCTCGTACTCGAAACAACCCGAGGTGTCGTTTATTTCGTGCCTGGCACTTGGGAGTCATTCGTAGAGTTCTTGGTGTTCCTGACTCTCGAAGTTGTCATGCTCATGCATTTCATCCCGGATATGCTGCTGTATCGAACGACGGGGAGGTGGCTACTTAAACTGCTGCCGCTGATCCGGGCCGCTATGTGGATCGTTTGGCCGGTGCGCATATTCCTGGAGGGAGCGGAATCGCTCGCGCGAATCTCCGAGCAGGAGCCGGAAAAAACACAAGAACAACGAACGGAAGAGGGAATTGAGGCGCTGGTCGAGGCCGCGGAAGAGGAAGGAATCATCGAAGCGGATCAGGCAGATCTGATCGAGCAGGTGGTGGAATTCAGCGACAAACGCGTGCGCGAAGTCATGACGCCGCGGCCTGACATCGTGGCTATCGCGGCAGAGGCGTCCCTGGAAGAGTTGCATGGAAAACTCATGGAAACCCAATATTCGCGCTTGCCCGTATACGAAAAGTCGCTTGATGATATTTTCGGCGCGGTGCACGCGCAGGACATGCTGCAAGTCGCGGATCAGGATCTGCCGCACCGGAAGGTACGCGAGCTGGTGAGACCGGTGCTCTTTATTCCGGAGACTAAGGCCGGCCCCGACTTGTTGCGTGAGATGCGGCAAAAGGGCCAGGAGATGTCGGTTGTAATCGACGAGCATGGTTTGGTCGCAGGCATTGCCACGGTGGAGGATCTCGTCGAAGAGATTGTGGGGGAGAGCGGCTACGACGGAAGGCAGCCGGCTCCGGACGTGGTGCGCGAAGCAGAAGGCGGACTGCTTTTGCGCGGGAGCACGACGATCCGCGATGCCGAGGAATTATTGGGCGTGAGATTCGGCGAAAAAGCCGACGAGACTGTCACAACGATCGCGGGACTCCTGAGTCATGTGGCGGGGAGGGTGCCGGCGCCCGGAGAGAAAATCGATTTGGCGGGCTACCGGTTTGAGGTGGTGGAAGCGAACCAGCGCAAAGTTCTCCGGGTCCGAATCCGGCGGCAAGCGGCGGTAGGCGCCGTAAAGAAGGAACGATAAAGATGTTTCGGCCCCGACACGTGAATGATCCATTTGTGAAAGCCTGATGCCCTCCAATTTACGAGAAAAACCAGATAGCAGAACAACAGGACGCGCAGGATTTGTCGCGATTATCGGCCGGCCGAACGCTGGAAAGTCCACTCTCCTTAACCGGCTAGTGGGGCAGAAAATCGCGATTGTCACTTCCAAGCCGCAGACCACGCGCAACCGGATACAAGGAATCGTCACGCGCCCGGAGGGGCAGATTGTATTCATCGACACGCCCGGACTTCACGAGCCGGAGTCTGCCTTGGGGCGACAGATGATGCGGGAAGTGGCGGCTGCGGTTGAGGGGATCGATCTGCTGTTGCTGGTAGTAGATGCGAGCCGCACCCTTCCTTTCGCCGATGAATTGCTGCTGGAGCGGGCAAGAAAATTCCGCGGGAAAAGCATCCTCGTTCTGAATAAGATCGACCGCTTGTCCAGACCGAAGCTGCTTCCCCTAATTGAAGCATTCCGGAAAGCATTTGAATTCTCCGCAATTGTTCCGATTTCTGCAGTAAAGGGCAGTGGTTGCGAGGAACTTGGGCAGGAAATCCTGCGGCAGCTTCCCGAGGGAGATGCTTACTTTCCCGAAGATCAAATAACGGACCAGCCGGAGCGCTTTCTGGCCGCGGAAATCGTGCGGGAAAAGGCGATTCAGGTTATGTATCACGAGGTGCCGTACGCGCTGGCCGTCTTCGTGGAAAAATTCGAAGAGTCACCAAAGATCCTGCGCATCGAAGCAACACTGAACGTCGAGCGCGATACGCAAAAGAAGATCCTGATTGGCCACAAGGGCGATATGTTGAAGAAAATCGGCACCGAGGCGCGGAAAGAATTAGAGCTGATCTTTGGTGCAAAGGTTTATCTGGGACTGTTCGTGAAGGTCGTGCCGAACTGGCGGGAGGATCCGCAAAAAGTCCGCGAGTTGGACTGGCATTTCCAGCTCGAGGGGCTGACGAAGGCCACAGAAAATTAATTCTTCTGATCCCCCCAATGTTTTGATAAGCGTTGATTCTAAAGAGGGCCAAAGTTTTTTATTGTGCTAAACTTTTATGAATTATTAATTCTAGAGATAATTGGAGCACGCCGGTTCATACGAACGTGTCAGTCACAGGTACGAATCGCTACCCATCACGATCGCTAGCAATTTTCTTATTTGCGAGATTTCAATTTGTTTTTTTTCGGCCGGACTGCCATTCGCTCCAAGATAACAGCAGCCCTAGTTCTGGTCGCGGCTCGTCGTCGAGCATCGCAATGTATTCGAGAAGATTGCCGTCAGGATCATCAAAGAAAACGGAAGCCGCTGGCATCCAGCTAAAAACCACGGGCTCGCCAATTGGCTCGCGCTTTCCTCCCACAGCAGTCACGCCAGCGGCTCGAAGCTTTTGCGGGGCTGTAAGCAGATTCTCGAAACTTACTTCGAAAGCGACGTGGTGTTGCATGATCGTTAAAGGCCAAGTTGAGCCCAACGAATAGAGACCGAGCATGGAACGGCCACGTCCTCCTACCCAAAGCAGTGCTCCACCCATGCCTTCAGGCGACGGCGATTGCAAAAGCCCAACTTCCATGCCCAAGATATCGCGATAGAATCCGATGGAGCGTTCGAGGTCACGGACGCTGATGTGGTCTTCGAAAAGCCGCTCAACGGGAATCGGGCCGTTGGTGCTGGAGCTGCCGATTAGCGCGGTATGACCAGCATTCCATTCGCTCCACCGCACAATGCCTAGTTCAGGACGCGCCGGATCCGGCAGCATGGCAATGTACTCAAGAAGATTTCCATCAGGGTCATCGAAGATTATGGACGCCGCCGGCATCCAAGCAAACACGATCGGCTCGTCTAGGGGCTCTCCTCTCGGGTAGCTGGCAGTGCGGTGTCCCTTAGGCGTTATGCCGGCAGATCGCAGCTTTTGCGGGGCCGCCAATAGATCCTCCAGCTTCACCTGAAAGGACAGATGCTGCTGCATCATCTGTGTCGGCCAGCTTCCTGACGTGAATATCCCCAGCATGGATTTGCCACGACCGCCGACCCAGAAAAAAGCCGCTGGCCGCTCTGGCTGTTCGATCCCTACTTCCAGTCCCAGAACATTTCGGTAGAACGAAACCGAACGCTGCAGATCGCGGACAATGATGTGAGCCTCGAATAAGCGCTTAATCGGAATCAGTGTGCTCACTGCTAACCCCTCTCTTTTTCTAGAACCGGTCGGCTGCAAGACTAGGTACAACGCGTTGATGTTGCCATAATTGGTCTCCCCGGGATGCAGTAAAAAAGAACTGCAGCGTCAGGGGAAAGGGCCGATGCCGCGAGAGCGGCACTGGCTGCCATCGGCGAGGGTGAAAGAACAAGCCCGGACGGTCCTTGGAGCGATGGGCGGACATAGAAATCTCCAGGAAAGAAAGATTCGAGTTGTAAGGGACTTTCGCGGAGGCGTGGTAAACCACTGAACAAAGATACGGTAGCAGTGTCGCTAGCCTGTTGTCGTTAAGAATTGGCCTGGACTTTTGACGAGAATCCTAGGCAACGGTCTGGTGTCGGCCCGCTTAAGAAGGCGGGCCCTACAACGGCAAGAGGCCGCACCCCAAACTGCAAACCTGCACGATGGGATCGAGGCCACAACATGGTGTTTGGGTCAAATAGCTGAAGCGGACTGCTATGAAAATAGACTTAGCAGTGTTGAAAACAAAGATCTTAGAGTGCGACCTTGGCCGAGGTCGATTTTCGACCCTGGTGGTGCACCGAAGGCACATGAGGTCTAATCGGGAGCGGCGATCCCCAGGGATTTCATCTTGCGGTAAAGGTGGCTGCGCTCTAGACCGAGAGCGGAGGCGGTTTGCGTCATATTCCAGCGGTGTTCCTGTAATTTGCGCAAAATAAATTCGCGTTCGTACGCGCTTCGGGCTTCATGGAGGGTGGAATACGGGTGCTGTGGACTTTCCGCGACTCCGCGAAAGAGCTCCGGCGGAAGATGATGTGGTTCGATGTGCGCCTGAGGGCAGACGATAACCAGGCGCTCGACAAGATTGCGCAATTCCCTGACGTTCCCCGGCCACGGATAGCGCAAGAGAATCTCCAACGCGGTGTCATTGAGCTCCCGCGTCTTCTTTCCGTAGGCGGAACTGAATTCATTGAGGAAATAGCGCGCCAGGATTGCAATGTCTTCTTTTCGCTCGCGCAGGGGCGGCACGTAGAACGGGATGACGTTGAGACGATAGAAGAGATCCTGGCGGAAGGCTCCGCGGCTGATCTCCTGTTCGAGATTCTTGTTGGTGGCGGCGATCACGCGCACGTCTGCATGCAGAGTCTGGTTGGAGCCGACAGGTTCGAATCGTTGTTCTTCCAACACGCGAAGCACTTTCGATTGCGTGCGCAGACTCATATCTCCGATCTCGTCGAGAAAGAGAGTGCCGCCATCGGCTTTTTGAAATTTTCCGATTTTGTCTTCGGTCGCCCCTGTAAAGCTGCCTTTCACGTGGCCGAAAAGCTCCGATTCGATCAATTCTTCGGGTATTGCCGCGCAATTGACCTCCACGAAGGGTCCGTGGCTGCGCAAGCTCGCGGCGTGCAGTGCGCGGGCCACTAACTCCTTGCCAGTTCCACTCTCGCCATAGATGAGCACGCGGCCGTTGGTGGGCGCGGTTACGGCAATTTGCTGGCGGAGGGCCTTCATCGGGACGCTTTCCCCGATGACTTGGTAGCGATGACCAAGCTCGCTGTGTAAGAGCTGATTCTCCTCCTCGAGGCGCCGCTGCTGGATGGCGTTGCGAACAAGAACTACGATTTTCTCGAGCGACAGCGGCTTTTCGACAAAATCGAAAGCGCCGAGCTTTGTTGCGCGCACTGCCGTCTCAATCGTTCCATGGCCGGAGATCATAATGACCGCGGGAGGTCTCGGTAAAGCTTGGAGGCGGCTCAGCGCCTGCAGCCCGTCGATTCCTGGAAGCCAGACGTCCAGAAGCACGACGTCGAACGTTCTGGAATTGGCCCGGGCTAGAGCTTCTTCCCCCGAAGCCGCAGTCTCAACCTGATAGCCTTCGTCCCTGAGAATTAGAGACAGGGATTCGCGAATACCGGCTTCATCATCAACAATGAGCAGGTGGGGGAGGTTGGACATCAAGGCTGTACCGGTCCATTGCGATCCGGAGTCAAAGAAGGCACGAGCTCGGCGACTGGCAGCTCAACGAGGAATCGCGTGCCAACAGGAAAATTGTCTTCGACGTGAATAGTCCCACCATGTTCGGCGACGATTCGTGCAGCAATGGCCAGACCCAGCCCGGTACCACGGTCTTTTGTAGAGAATTGCGGAAGGAACAGCTTGTCTTTGTCTTCAGGAGAAATACCGTGGCCGGTATCCTCGACGCGAATTTCGATCGTCTCCGCATCGGGATGTGTGCGGGTCGAAACCATGATTTCGCGGAGAGAAGCGTTCTCGAGGGCTTCCGCCGCGTTATCGATCAGATTGACCACGACGCTGCGGAGCAAGCCTCCATCCGCCCGGACAGCAGGAAGATTTTCCGCCAGCGTCGTTTTCAGGGTAATACCATCCAAGCGGCCGGAGAAGACCTCCACCGCTTCCTGGATGATGGTATTGGCGTTGGTCGAGGCAAGCTTGGCGGCGGGAAAGCGCACAAACTGAGAAAATTCATTAACCAGTGCGGCCAGCGTTGCGACTTCGCGTTCGATGAGGCGAGAGCATTCCTGGACAAGGCGAGTGAGATCGGGATCTTTTGACTTGCTCGCCTCGGAGGCATCGCGGCGTTCCATAAAACGCAACAGCCGTTGAGCCGAGAGTTGAATGGGCGTGAGAGGATTCTTGATTTCATGGGCGATGCGACGAGCAACTTCCTGCCATGCCGCCGATTTCTGTGCGCGGAGCATTTCCGTAAGATCATCGAGGACGAGAACATAGCCGGTATTTGCGCGTCTCGGCCCCAAAGAGCTGACCGTAACCGCTAGGTGTAACATGCGGCCGCCGACTATCATTTCAATTTCACGAGAAACAACTCCCATACGCAGGGAACGCTGTATGAGATGCTGCACGGTACGCGTGGCCTCGCCGCCGATGAGATCTTCCAGGGAACGTGTTTCGCGAGATGCTACACCGAACAGCCGGGCGATCGCGCTGTTGGCTCGCAGAATGGCTCCCGTAGCATCCAAGGAAATTACCCCGGTAGGGATGTTTTCGAGGACAGTTTCCATTAGTTGCCGTCGCCGTTCGAGTTCCTGGACGGCTAACTGCAGATTGCGCGTGAATTGGTCGATCTGGGAGCGGCTATCCCGGAGCTGCGTGATCATCGTGTTGAAGGACCGTACCAGCACACCCAATTCATCCTGCGCTTGTTCAGGCACTTGGTAATCGAAATTTCCTGACGAGACTTCGCGGGTGCCTTCGGCGAGGGCTTGAATCGGAACGGTCACCTGTTTGGCGAGGAAGAGCGCCAGCCACATCACGGCAAAGAACAGCAGCAGAGTGATCAGAAGTAAATAGAGGAGCATCTGACTTTTCACGGCCCTGAGCTTTTGCTTTAACAGCTCGTAGTTGTGTGTTTGCGCCTGAATTTCCGTGAAGCGCTGGTAAAAGTCCGGGCTGGTGCGGTAGGCCGCTACAATCGAGCGCGCGGCACCGGCCTCACGCGCAGTTGGGATACGAGCGGCGAGATAGTTCTTTCCCTGCGCCTCCCAGAGCTCGATACCGCTCGGCAAGATGCGAACCTGGTTGCCGATTACCCCTGGCTTCACACAGAGCTTTCCGGAGCGGTCCTCCGGCGGATTATCGCAGATGACTCCGCCACCGAGCGCTTTGCCATTCCCGTCGAGAGTCCAGACCGCATCCGCACCGCCACGGAATGTTTCTTGTAGAAACTCTTCAAAGGGCTTACCCGAAACCGATTGAGCCCTCCAAGCGAGAGCCCGGAGTCGCGGCATCTGCGACTTGCCAAAATCGGTCAAGAGCTGCTGCGTCTGCTCGGAGGCGATTTCCAGAGGTCGAGGAAACCAACGGCCTAGAGTTCGGTTGAGCAGGGAATAGCTCACGATAAACATGAACAGAACGGGAAGGAGAGACAAACCCATGGCGCCGAGCACCATTTTTGTTTTGAAGCGGGCGCCGAGCTGCTCCTTACTGCGTTCGACCCAAAGACGAACAATCGTTCGAACAAGGATGAGGCCAAAGACGAGGAGCGCTGCCGTGATAAAGCTCGATACAGCATAAAGAACCATGACTTCTGGCCAATTCTTTGGCTCGAAAGGGATGTCTAGCGACCCGAAGGTGAACACAGCAGCCAGGAGCAGCGTCAGTAGCACCCCTCCGATCGTTAGGCCCCATCGTTGCTTGGTTGCGAGCCGGCTCATCTTCTTGCCCTCGCCTTATGCCTAGCGTTATGCTGCGCCAAGGCGACCTCGTCAGCTCCAGCTTGCGTTGTCCCAAGCAGTACACAGTGCAGGCCAAGCTTCTCGGCGCCTGGTGCGCGGCCATTTTTGCGGAAGGCGTATCTCGGGAAGTCTCGGAAGCATTCAATCCCGACGGTAGTCTTCGCAAGCTCACCCTGACTCTGGACAAATTTCGCTCGTGGAGTGCTTGAGGACATCTCCCACGCAAGATAGCCAGCCCACTCCGGCAAGTCAAGGCACGTAGCTGTACTTGGAAAAAAGCACCTGTCCAGGAGGGCAGGTATTAGCCCTTTCACCACGGAGGATGAATTTCTGTCTCGCCCAGTGCTCCTGATTTGTTAATGTGAGCGCTGGGTGCTTATCGGTAGGGAGTGCTTTGGATGTCCGTCCGTCTCGGCGAAATACTGATCAAAGAAAGTCTTATCACGCAGGACCAGCTCCAAAAGGCGCTCGAGTATCAGCGCGCCAATGGCGGCAAGCTGGGCAGTTGTCTGACAAAGATGGGTTACATCACGGATGATGACATCACGGGGGTGCTCTCCCGGCAATACGGCGTACCTTCCATCAACCTGAAGTATTACGAGATTGATCCGACTGTCATCAAACTGATTCCCCAGGACACCGCGGTGCGCTATCAGGTTGTCCCGCTTTCGCGGGTGGGTTCTGTCCTGACTATTGCGATGACTGACCCCACGAATGTTTTCGCGATGGACGACATTAAGTTCATGACGGGCTTCAACGTGGAGCCCGTGGTGGCTTCGGAGTCTGCGATTGGCGACGCCATCTCCCGCTTCTACGGCGGCGCTAACGCCACCGGCGAAGAACTCAGCAACCTGATGAAGGACCTCGCCGAAGAAGATCAGGAATTGGAGCTTGCCGCCGAAGAATCGGAATTGGATGCGGCTTCGCTGGAGAAAGCCGCGGAAGAAGCTCCCATCATTAAGCTTGTAAACCTGTTTCTTACGGATTCCGTCAAGCGCGGCGCCAGTGATATTCACATCGAGCCTTACGAACTGGAGATGCGTGTGAGGTTTCGCATTGACGGCGTGCTTCAGACGGTGATGAACCCTCCCTTACGACTGAAGGATGCCATCACAAGCCGCTTGAAGATCATGGCCAAACTGGATATTGCTGAAAAGCGTTTGCCCCAAGACGGCCGCATCATGATCAAGTACAAGTCGGAGGGAAAGAAGAAGGAACTGGACTTCCGTGTATCGACGGTTCCAACCCTCTATGGCGAGAAGATCGTCATGCGGTTGCTGGACAAAGAAAACCTGCGCCTGGATATGACCAAGCTGGGCTTTGAAGCGGAATCGCTGAAGAAATTTGAACGGAACATCTTGAAGCCGTATGGCATGGTTCTGGTCACCGGCCCAACAGGTTCAGGCAAGACGAATACCCTGTACTCCTCGGTCGCTCGGCTGAACACGGTCGATACGAACATCATGACGGCTGAAGATCCCGTTGAGTTTCAATTGGCCGGAATTAACCAGGTGCAGATGAAGGAACAGATTGGCCTGAACTTTGCCGCCGCGCTTCGCGCCTTCCTTCGTCAGGACCCGAATATCATTTTGGTTGGTGAGATCCGCGACTTTGAAACGGCGGAAATTGGCGTCAAGGCGGCGCTCACGGGGCACATGGTGCTCTCCACGCTGCATACGAACGATGCTCCTTCGACAATCAGCCGTTTGATGAACATGGGCATTGAGCCCTTTCTTGTGGCTACTTCCGTGAACCTGATTTGTGCGCAGCGCCTCGTTCGGCGCATTTGCACCAACTGCAAGGAAGAGTTGGAGGTACCTCAGCAGGCACTAATTGATGCCGGATATTCTCCCGAAGAGGTCAAAGCGACAAAGATCTACCACGGCAAGGGCTGCTCGACATGCAATAAAAACGGCTATAAGGGGCGCACCGGTCTTTACGAAGTTATGGAGATCAATGACGAGCTTCGAGAGCTGATTTTGGTGGGCGCTTCGGCCCTGGAGTTGAAGAAGAAAGCCATCGAGCAGGGAATGATTACCTTGCGGCGGAGCGGACTAATCAAGGTTGCCGCGGGAATGACGACTATGGAAGAAGTTTTGCGCGAAACAGTTCTTTAGAACGGAGAAGGTGAGAGATGGCGGGAATTACCTTAAGTGAGCTGCTCAAAAAAATGATTGAGATGGGAGGTAGCGACCTTCACATTACGACCAATAGTGCGCCACGAGTGCGCGTTCACGGAAAGCTGCGGCCCCTCGATATGCCGCCACTGACCGCCGCGGACACAAAGTCGCTGGCCTACAGCGTATTGACGGATGCCCAGAAGCATCGTTTTGAGGAAAACCTCGAGCTTGACTTCTCGTTTGGCCTCAAGAATCTCGCCCGATTCCGCGGCAATGTGTTCAATCAGCGCGGCGCCGTCGGCGCGGTGTTCAGGACCATTCCATGGGAGATTAAGGGCTTTGACGCACTCGGGCTCCCCGCGGTGGTACGGGGAATGTGCGATAAGCCGCGTGGACTCGTTCTTGTAACCGGACCTACCGGTTCTGGAAAATCCACTACTCTTGCCGCGATGCTCGACAAGATCAATAGCGAGCGCGAAGAGCACATGATCACCATTGAGGACCCCATCGAATTCTTGCACAACCACAAGAAGTGCCTGGTAAATCAGCGTGAGGTGCACGCGGACACCCATTCTTTCACGAATTCCTTACGTGCCGCGCTTCGTGAAGACCCCGACGTCGTTCTGATCGGCGAGATGCGCGACTTGGAAACCATCGAATCGGCTCTGCGCATTGCGGAAACGGGCCACTTGACCTTTGCCACGCTGCACACCAATTCCGCTTCGTCCACGATTAACCGTATTATCGATGTCTTTCCCGCGCACCAACAGCCTCAGATTCGGGCACAGCTCTCCATGGTTTTGGAGGGAATTCTTTGCCAAGCCTTGCTGCCTCGCGTCGATGGGCGCGGACGCGCCATGATCATGGAAGTCTTGGTACCGACAGCCGCCATCAGAAACCTCATTCGTGAAGACAAGATCCACCAGATCTACTCTGCCATGCAGACGGGAACCGGGCAGACGGGCATGCAGACCTTTAACCAGGGCCTGGCGAACGCTTATTTCGCGAAATCGATTTCTCTGGAAACGGCACTTTCGCGTTCTTCGAACCCTGACGAATTGCAGGACATGATCAATCGCGGCGTAGCTACAACGAGTGGGAGTCCGAAAGCGCCGGTGGCGGGAAAACGTTAAGAATCGCCGCGGGCTCGAATGGCCCGGGGTTGATGAAATTGCTTGAGGAGGGAGTCAAATGCCGGACTTTACATATCGAGGAACCAATCGCGCCGGCGCCAGCGTGAGCGGCGTTATGCAGGCTTCTAGCAAGGCGGAGTTGCAAAGCCTTTTGCGACGCCAGCAGATTACTCCGACAAAAATGTCGGAAAAGGGCAAGGAATTTAACCTTCCTACTTTTGGCGGCAGTGTATCGGCAAAAGAGTTGGCAGTCTTCACCAGACAGTTCTCGGTGATGATCGATGCCGGTTTGCCCCTGGTACAGTGCCTGGAGATTTTGGCTGGTCAGCAGGAGAACCAGTTATTTCAAAAAGTTCTAGTTGGTACGCGCGGTGCGGTTGAAGGTGGTTCGACCCTCTCGGCAGCGATGCGCCAGTATCCCAAGGTGTTCGACGCACTCTACGTCAACATGGTGGAGGCCGGTGAGACCGGGGGTATTCTCGACACGATTTTGCAGCGGCTCTCAACCTACATCGAGAAAAACGTCAAACTACAGCGCGCTGTGAAATCCGCGCTTGTGTATCCTATCGGTGTTTTGACCATCGCCGGGGGCGTCATCACGCTCCTTTTGTGGAAAGTCGTTCCTGTCTTTGCCACCTTGTTCGCTGGTCTTGGCGTCGATCTCCCGCTGCCTACACGTATCGTCATCAGCCTCAGCAACTTTGTTGGAAGCATTTTTGGGCTCCTCCTTCTGGTGGCCATCGTGGGCACTGTTGTGAGCATTAAGGTTTGGTACGGCACCAAACAGGGGCAATATGTACTCGACTCCTTTATCCTCAAATTGCCTGTCTTGGGCCTCCTCATGAGAAAGATTGCCGTGGCGCGCTTCACGCGTACACTGGGAACCCTAATCTCGAGCGGCGTGCCGATCTTGGAAGGGCTCGATATAACGGCTAGGACGTCAGGAAACGCCGTAATCGAACGCGCCCTCCAAAAAGTACGAAAGGCGCTCGAAGAAGGAAAGTCCCTTACCGAGCCTCTTAAGGAATCGGAAGTATTCCCAGGCATGGTTACTCAGATGATCGGGGTCGGCGAACAAACTGGTGCAATGGATGCCATGTTGCAAAAAATTGCCGACTTTTACGAAGAAGAAGTCGATGCCGCCGTGAAAGACTTGTTGACTGCTCTTGAGCCGGTGATGATCGTCTTCTTGGGCGTCGTGGTCGGCGGCGTGGTTATTTCCATGTATCTGCCGTTGTTCTCGCTGATTGGACAGCTTAGCAAACACTAGCTGTCGATTTACCGGAAGAGTTGCTCTATTGGCGGATGGAGGGGAAGGAGTTCCCTCTCCTCCGCCATTTTGCATGATAATGAAGCGTGTAGAGGCGTTTGAAAATTAACTGTAGCCGATGCAGGAATAGAGCTGGATGCAGCAGAGCACGACTAGCAGGGAGTGGTTGGATTGGCTGACGCGAGTCCGCCTGTTGATGATCGTGTTGATTTTGGGCGTTGGCGCGGTTTGGCCGCAGTATTTCCCCAGTTCCAATGCAAACCGGTATTTTCTTCCTCTGATCATTCTCTGGATTACCCAGGGCATCCTGCATCTCATTCTCGTGCGCTGGATCCCGGAGGCCCAGTGGCACGGCGGTTTGCAAGTTGCCAGCGACATCGTGATGATCTCCGCCCTGGTGTATGTAACGGGTTTGCAAGAGAGCTATTTCATTTCGCTCTATCTGCTTGTCATTATTGTCGCAAGCATTCTTTTCTCGCGGCGCGTTGCTTTCGCGGCCGCCCTCGCATGTTTGGGGATCTTGGCGGGGCTTATGCTCCTGGTTTCCGTTGGGAAGATACCTCGCACAGCTTCCGCCTCCCCTAGTCTCCAGGGTTTGCGAATCTGGCTTTTCAGCAATCTTCTGGGCTTTCTTGCGGTCGCTTATCTTTCCAGCTTGCTTGCTCAATCTCTGCGTCGCAAGGGTCTTGAGCTGGAAGAAAAGCGGGAGGAGCTGCTCGACCTTCAGGATTTCACCGAGGACATTATTCATTCCATGCGCGGCGGACTTTTGACTACGGATCTAGAGGGCCGCATCGTCCTCCTGAACCGCACCGGCGAAGAGATTCTTGGCGCGCGTTTTGCTGAAATCAGAGGACGAAAGTTGGCGGAAATCAGCGAGGATTTTTGGTTGCCAGGTTCCTTTGATGCCAGCGTGAAGCACGGTGTCCGTAAGGAGATTGACTACCGAACCACGGACGGCCAGCTTAGGTACATAGGCATCTCGGTTTCTCTCCTCCGCTCGCGCGATTCCTCACGAAGCGGTTATGTCTTCAATTTTCAAGACCTCACGGAACTCCGCCGTCTTGAGCAAGAAGTAGCGATCAAGGATCGCATGGCCGCGCTTGGGAGATTATCGGCGGCTATTGCACATGAAATTCGACAGCCCCTCACCGCCATGGCTGGGGCGGTGAAGGAATTGGCACGCTTGGTTCCCTTGGAAGAGGATGAAAAGCATCTTGTGGGCATTGTCAGTCGTGAATCGGAACGTTTGAACCATATCATCACCGACTTCCTGAACTACTCGCGTGAAAAAACATATCAGTTCGCGGAAGAAGACGTGCGCAAGCTCCTCGATGAAACGCTTACTTTGATTGAGAAAAAGCCAGAAGTAGGTACGAAGTACCACATCGTGCGCACCTTTAACGGGGGATTGTCCCGGGCGCGAGTGGATGCAAATAAGATCCGGCAGGTTTTCTGGAATCTGTGTGACAACGCCTTGCGAGCGATGCCCGCTGGAGGCACGCTGACGGTTGGGCTGGAAGAACAGCCCTTTTGGCTGCGGATCGCCTTTCGCGATACTGGGGTCGGGCTCGACACCTGGCAAAAGGCAAAGATTTTCGAGCCCTTACAGTCCAGTTTCGAGGGGGGCACAGGTTTGGGCCTCTCCATCGTGTACCAGATCGTGCATGCCCACAGCGGAAAAATTATGGTGATTTCAGAGAAAGATAAAGGGGCCGAGTTCATCGTCGACTTGCCGCGGGTGGGTTGAGGAGCTTATGCAAGGGACAAAGGCGGTTGCCCGGGATATAAGCCGGGAAATGGCACATATCCTAGTGGTGGATGACGAGCGCTCCATCTGCGAGTTGCTTGAAATTACCTTTCGGAAGGAAGGCTATCGCGTCGAAGTTGCGCCTAGCGTCGAAGCCGCAAAGCGCAAGTTGGAATCTCAGATCTTCGATATTGTCATCTCTGATGTCCGCATGCCCGGTGAGGGTGGTGTGGATCTTCTGAAATTCACAAAAGAAATCGCTCCGGATTGTTTCTTCCTTCTCATTACAGGCGTTCCCACCGTGGAAACCGCTATTGCCGCGATCAACGCCGGCGCCGATCGCTATGTCATAAAAGACCATGAGTTAGTCGACCAGCTACGCCGGGCCGTGCGCGAAGTGGCGGAGAGTCTCAAATGGAAAAAGGAAGCTGGCTATCTTCGCCGCGAGCTGCGCCGCCTGACCGGACTTGACAATATCGTGGGCCAGAGCCCAAAGATGCGTGCAATTTTTGATCTTATCCAAACGATCGCGCCTCAGACCAGCAGGGTCCTCATCACAGGTGAGAGTGGCACCGGTAAGGAATTGGTGGCCCGAGCGATTCACGAAAACAGCCTGCGGGCGCAGCAACCCTTCATCACTATCAATTGCGGCGCTTTTCCGGACACCCTCTTGGAATCGGAACTGTTCGGATACGTAAAGGGCGCCTTTACCGGTGCGAATGACAATCGCCAGGGACTGTTTCAGGCCGCGCACGGTGGCACCCTCTTTATGGATGAGATCGGTAACATGAGTCTCACAATGCAGGTAAAACTCTATCGGGTCCTGCAGGAAGGCAAGGTGCGTCCCGTTGGAAGCACGGAGGAAATTGACGTGGATGTGCGCATCATCGCAGCCACAAACAAGGAGTTCGAGAAGGAGATTGCCGAAGGCCGGTTCCGCGAAGATCTTTACTATCGCTTGAGCGTCATCCCCATTCAATTGTCCTCGCTCCGCGAGCGCAGGGAAGACATCCCCCTGCTTGCAAGGCACTTTCTGGAGCGTTTTCGCACCTCGATGGAAAAACCCATCCAGAGTATTTCCCCGGAAACCATGCGCCGCTTGGAGGCCTATGACTGGCCTGGCAACGTTCGTGAGCTGGAAAACACTATGGAGCGGGCTGTGGCCCTCGAAACCGGTACGGAGATTTCACTCCAAGTATTGCCGGACCGCATCGCAGGGTATTCCCCCGATACGGCCCTTGGAGCCGGGAGCCTGGCTTCCATGATTCCCCCCGAAGGAATTGATTTCGAGATGAAACTTGCCGAAGTTGAGCGCCGCTATCTGCAGGCGGCTCTGGAACACGCTGGAGGCGTGCGCACACGCGCAGCCGAAATGTTGAAAATTACCTATCGGTCCTTCCGCCACTTTGCAAAAAAGCACAATATTTAATTTAAGCTTTCCCGAAATCCAGAGGGTTGCCTGTCGAACTGGAGGAGTAGGATAGTACGTTAGTACTACTGAGAGCTTGACTTAATGTGGTACTCTTGGGGTGACATAAATTGTCGACGCTAACTGTCTGGAAGCTATCTCCGCCACTTCACAGAGTATAGGGTCGAGCCTGCCGATACAGTAAGTATCATGATGTCAATAACATACAGTCCGTGAGCACCTTTCCAAGGGGACTCACGGAGAATGGCGATTCGCTTGCCTTATTCGCTTCAGTGCTCTGGCACAAACTAAGTCCTGAAACAGGTCTATAAGGAGATCATGAACCAATGAAAAGGCAAAAGGGTTTCTCACTTATCGAATTGTTGATCGTCGTGGCGATCATCTTGATCATCGCGGCCATCGCCATCCCCAATCTGATTCGCTCGAAAATGGCGGCCAACGAGGCTTCCGCAGTGGCTTCTCTGCGTACCATCAACACTTCGGAAGTGGTTTATTCCAGCACGTACAACGTGGCGACCGT